>Ga0189289_10242_pt1 | contig 40293 bp, 42 predicted proteins | sample UW106minimetaG_FD_130313 | JGI IMG/M metagenome (GOLD analysis project Ga0189289, IMG submission 130313) | Marine microbial communities from the Costa Rica Dome - UW106 mini metaG | ecosystem: Environmental > Aquatic > Marine > Oceanic > Photic zone | place: Costa Rica: the Eastern Pacific...
GAACTCAGTTTCAACCTTGATTCGCGGGACTTTCTTCTGGTTTATTTCTTCACCACGGTGGGGATGAATGCCCGTTTCAGCGACCTTCTCCGAGGCGGACCGGCACTGTTCATTCTTCTGGGCATAACGATCGGCTACATGACGCTGCAGAACGTCATCGGAGTCACGATGGCGGGTTTGATGGGGCTGCATCCCGCCACGGGACTGCTCGTGGGAACGGTGTCACTGATTGGTGGACACGGCACAACAATTGCCTGGGCTCCGAGCTTTGTGGACACGTTCCAGATTGAAAGTGCCATGGAAATCGGTATTGCAGCGGCCACCTTTGGGTTGGTGCTGGCCAGTGCCAGCGGCGGACCCATCGCCCAATTCCTGATTCGTCGTTTCCAGATTCCCTGTCCGAGCTCAACGGTTGAAGATAAGAACCAAAGAGGCCAAGCCAACGACGAACAAGATCCGTTGCCTGGAAGAAGGCAAATCGACATGACCTCCTTCCTGGCAGCCCTGTTGGCCATCAACATCTGCATCATCACCGGCACGTTGCTGAACGGTGGCATTGCCGCCCTCGGCCTGAAACTGCCGCTGTTCGTGCCCTGTTTGCTAGTGGGCATCTTGTATTCGAATCTGCTCCCAGCAGAGCGATCTGAGCGAGCTGTTTTCCATTGGCCCCGTCAATCTCCATCCCTCGATCTGATCGGTGAACTGTCCCTGGGAATCTTCCTGGCCATGTCCCTGATGAGCTTGCAGCTGTGGACCTTGGTCGGTCTTGCCCTGCCCTTGCTGGTGATCCTGCTGACCCAGTTCATCGTCGCTCTGGCCGTGAACCTGCTGCTCGTGTTCCGGCTCATGGGACGGACCTATGACGCAGCTGTGATCTGCGCGGGCTTTGGCGGGATCGCCCTCGGTTCCACACCAACGGCCATGGCCAACATGACGGCTGTGACGCAGCAATACGGAGCCTCGACGCGGGCCTTTCTGATCGTTCCGCTGGTGTCTGCCTTTTTCCTGGATCTGGTCAATGCATTCCTGATCCCCGGATTCATCGGCCAGCTCTAAGGAAGCGTTCAGTGGTCCCCTGTGTACCCAAGTTCAGCCAAGCGGGCAGGTTTGCTTCGCCAATCCGGCACCACCTTGACGAACAGCTCCAGATACACCGGGCCATCGATGAGCACCTGCATCTGCAGACGCGCCCCCTGTCCGATCGTTTTAAGCATCGCCCCGCCTTTGCCGATCAGGATTCCCTTCTGACTCTTGCGTTCCACCAGAACGGTGGCCAGTACTGCGGTCCGCCCCGTTCCTTTGCCCTTGGCCGGCATCTCCTCAATTCGATCAATCGTGACGGCGACGCTGTGGGGCACCTCTTCTCGCGTATGGAGAAGCACCTGCTCGCGAATGAGTTCCCCCAGCAGCACCCGCTCCGGTTGATCGCAAACCATCTCAGGCGGATAGAGCTGTGGCCCCAAGGGCAACTGAGCTGCCATCGCTGCTGTGAGCTCGGCGCAACCATCTCCTGACAGAGCGCTGCAGCGATGCACCGGCCAGTTGGTCTCCTGCAGAAGGGCGTTGTAAGCCTCATCCGCCTCGGACTGATGCCCCTCCGCCAACTTGTCCCACTTGTTGAGGGCCACCAACACCGGCAAGGACTGCTGCTGCAGCAGATTCACGATGAAGGCATCACCCCGCCCCGGGCGCTCACACCCCTCCAAAAGCAATACCACCAGGTCCACCTCACCGATGGCACTACGAGCACTCTTCACCAATCGTTCCCCAAGCAGATGGTGGGGTTTGTGGATGCCAGGGGTGTCCACCAGCACCATCTGAGCCATCTCAGTGGTGAGGATCGCCCTCAGGCGGTTTCGCGTGGTCTGAGCCACAGGGGAGGTGATTGCCACTTTTTCCCCCACCAGCTGATTCAACAGGGTGGATTTGCCCACATTCGGGCGACCAATCAGTGCGATGAAGCCAGAGCGGTAATCCTCTGGCAGCGGAGTTGGGTGCATGCCCCAAGTCTGCGCCGCCGTTGAATCGTTCAATAGCCTGATGGGAGGATTTCGAGAGGGCCATGGCGGATCAGCAGCCCACCTTCCAGCAGGCGATGGAGATCACTGCCGCTTGGCTGCAGCAATGGGACAACGAGGAGATCAGTGATGAAGTGCTGGCCGACCGCATCGGTGAAATGGTGGCCAGCCGAGATGGCGCCCGGGGATTTTTTGTAGTGAGCCTTGCAGGAGACAGTGTGCTCATGGATCGGTTGCCCGACGCCGTTGTCGGGCAACTGCGCAGCGCTGGGGATGGAGTGGTTGATCTGAGCGTCCGCAATCTGGCCATGAGCACCGCCATGGCCGTTCAGCACCGACGATCGGGGGATGCAGCTCAGCAGGCCGGTTCGGAGCGGGTCACCAGCCGCTGCATCGAACTGCTCAGGTTGCTGGAGCCGGCAGACGTGAAAGAGCGCCTGGAGCAACTGCTGGCCGCAGCCCTCGACAACCGCGGCGAGGATGTCCCCTTCCTCAAGAAGTGGGGATATGACGCCGAGCAGAAGCAAGCCATCGGAGACAGCGTTTATGCCGTGGCAGAGGGCTGAGCGGAGAGCTCAGGCCATGTCTTCCAATTCCTTGCCACTGGTTTCCCGAACGAAGAACAGCACCAGAAAAAAGGAGATTGCAGCAGCCGTGGCGTAAAACCCATAGGCAAGGGCAGGCCCAGACGCCTCCAACAACGGCGGGAAGGTTCGGGCGATGAACCAGTTCGCGATCCAGTTGACCATCGCGCAGAGACCGAGCGCGACGGCACGAATGCGGTTATTGAAGATCTCGCCGAGCATCACCCACATCACGGGTCCCCAGGAGAAGCCGAAAGCGAAGACGAATAGGTTTGCGGCCAATAACGCCACACCAGCTGCCATGCCCGCAAGCTGAGGAGCGCCGTTCACCACAGCAGCCCCAGCAAAGACCCAGCTCATCGAGCCCAGGCTGAGGGCCATCACCACGGAACCGATCAGCAGCAGAGGTTTACGGCCGATGCGATCAATAAACAGAATCGCCACGAAGGTGGTCACCACATTGGTGACCGACGTAATCACGGTGACAATCAGACTGTCGGTGGTGCTGAAGCCCACCGCCTGCCAGAGAACACTGGAGTAGTAAAAGATGACGTTGATGCCAACAAACTGTTGAAAGATCGCCAGCATCACGCCGGTCCAGACCACCGGTAACAGCAGATTCCTCGCGTCGAGCAGATCCGTCCAACGTCCGTGATCGGTGTTCTCCAAACTGTGCTGGATCCTGGCGATCACCTGTTGAGCCGGCTCGTGCAACGTTCGTTCAATCACCAAACGGGCCCGCTCAGGCAAGCCTTTCTGCACGAGGTAGCGCGGACTTTCCGGAATCCCCAGCACCAGCACCCCATATAGCGTTGCGGGCAACACCTCCGACAACAGCATCCAGCGCCATGCGGCCAAAGGACCAACGGCTGACACCGGATTGCGATCCGGCGTGAACAGCACGATCGCGTAGTCGAACAGCAGGGCCAGAAAAATTCCCACCACGATCGCCAGCTGCTGCAGTGATCCCAGACGACCACGCTGCTCAGCAGGTGACACCTCGGCGATGTAAGCCGGTGCCAACACGCTGGCGAAACCGACCCCAAGGCCACCGATCACCCGCCAGACGATCAGGCCGGTCAGAGTCTGCGCCAAGGCGGAGCCGATGGCACTGACCAGGAACAAAGCGGCGGCCACCACCATGCTGTGACGGCGACCGATCCTGTCGGACAACCAGCCCGCGACAAAGGCACCGATAGCCGAACCGATCAATGCCGATGCCACCGCACGACCCAAGTCGCCCGACGAAACCTGAAACACCTCGCCAATGGCACCAACAGCTCCATTGATCACCGCGGTGTCATAGCCGAACAGAAAACCGCCAAGGGCCGCTGAAATAGCGATCTGAAGGATGAAGCGCAAGCGCCGCCTTTGCCGCTTCAGCTCGGGAGCAGAGGCCGAAGGATCCAAAGTCAACCGCAGGGCTATCTCCAATGCAGCGATCTGATGACTTGCTGTCAGCTGCTCCGCAAGGAATCGACACCGGATCGTCGGACACAAAAAAGCCCCGAACTGGCCGGGGCAAGGGATTCATTCAGGGCGAGCGTCAATCGCGACGACCACCGCCGTTGAGCACGATGATCAGGCGCAGGATGAAGATGAACAGGTTGATGTAGGTGAGGTACATGCTCAGGGCACCTGCCAGGTATTGGTCATCCCGGTAGGAGCGGGGCATCGTGTAGAAGTCGACGAAAGCAGCGCCAACGAACAGCACGGTGCCGAAGCCGGCGATCATCAACTCAAAGCTGGTGCCATGGAAGATGGTGGGGGCAAAGATCCCGCCAATGAACTGGACGACCATCGCCAGAATCAGGCCGATCAAGCCGAGGCCAACCACGCCGGAGAGGGCCTGACCAACGGAATCGCTCATGCGACGACCAACGATCGACGCAATCACAAAGGTGATGCCGGTGGCCAGGGCAGCGGTGCCAACCGCACCGATACCGGCGACGGCTCCAGCGAAGGCCACGAGACCGCTCAGGGTGAATCCGGTGATCAGGCTGTAGATCGACAACAGCGGCAAGGCTGTCGCGTTGTTCCCCTTCATCGCGACGTTCTGCGCGACGAAGAACAGAACCAGGTTGCCGATCACTGCCACCCAGAACAGGGGCATGAACAGCGGGGTGGCCATCATCGAAAGACCACCAATCACCCCGATAGAGGTGAGCACCATGCCGCCACCGACGTAGGGCAGCGCTTTATTGACAACGTTGGGCCCGACAAGGGCGCTGGATTGCGCCTGGCGGATCGCCTCCTGGAAATTGCTGCTTGCTGGCATGTCGACCAGGTCACCAAAGAGTCCACACATCCTGCCAGCGATGGCAAGGGGGTGGAGTGTGGATGTCCCTATCGACGCTGAGGCTTGGCTGTTTTGCGTTCGTCCCGTCGGGCATAGGCCTCGACCACCCGCTGGACAAGGGGGTGGCGCACCACATCGGCCGAGGTGAGACGACAGACAGACACGCCTTCCACACCATCCAAAACGTCGGAGGCCTCCACCAAACCGCTCTGCACGGTGGCTGGAAGGTCCACTTGTGTGATGTCGCCCGTCACCACCATCCGAGAACGCTCTCCCAGACGGGTGAGCACCATGCGCATCTGGGCAGGCGTGGTGTTCTGAGCTTCATCAAGGATCACAAAGGCATCGCTGAGGGTGCGGCCCCGCATGTAGGCCAGCGGAGCGACCTCAATCACCCCCTTCTCCAACAGCACGCTTGTTTTCTCCGCTCCAAGAAGGGAATGCAAGGCGTCATAGAGCGGGCGCAGATAGGGATCCACCTTCTGCTGAAGGTCGCCCGGCAGGAAGCCCAGGCGCTCCCCAGCCTCGACAGCTGGCCTGGTGAGAATCAAACGCTCCACCTTGCGTTCGGTGAGCATCCGAACAGCAAGAACGGTGGCCAAGAAGGTTTTTCCTGTGCCCGCAGGCCCGAGCGCAAAGGTGAGGTCGTGGCGCTCCATGGCATCCACATATTTCTTCTGTCGCAGGGTGCGCGGGCGCAGCAGATTGCCCTTTTGGCTCTTTGCCAACACCTGCTCCCCCATGGCGGCATGGTCATCGCCGCGGCCGGTGTTGAGCGCTCCAAGAGCCGATTGAAGATCCACCGGAGAGACCGACTGCCCCTCCTGCCAGATCGGGCGCACCAGTTCCACAACCGCAGCAGCCCGTTCAATCTGCGTCGGCCGCCCAGTGATGACCAACTGAAGACCCCGCAACACCATGGAGGCTCCTGTCAGAGCTTCGAGGCGATGCAGGGTTGTTTCTGCTTCACCGGCCAAAGCCAATGCAGCATCGGGATCAGGCAAGTCGAGAACGAAACGGCCGCGTTCGCCGTCGTCAGACACCGGAATGATCAGCCCTCGGTGGATTCGGCTTCAGCGGAATCGGAAGCAGCCGCTTCAGCTTCAGCAGCCTTGGCATCAGCAGCATCCTTAGCGGCCTGCTTGGCATCAGCCTCACGCTTGGCCGCTTGCTTGGCCTTACCGACAGTTTCTGCAGAACGCACGGTCTTTTCAAGAAGACCGCCGCGCTCGAGCAGCGTGCGCACGACATCGGTGGGCTGGGCACCCTGCCCCAAACGCTCACGGATGGCCTCGGTATCGAGACGCGTTTCCTTCGTCCGCGGGTTGTAGAAGCCCAGCTCCTGGAGGGGACGACCGTCCCGACGAGAGGTGCTGTTACAGGCCACGAGGCGGAAGCTCGCTTCCCGCTTCTTGCCAAACCGCTTCAGGCGGAGCTTGATCATCGTGGCCCTGGAATGAAGGAAAAGTGGTGGTCCGGCGGCGCCTAAACGCCCGCCAAACAACCACCATACCGTTCCGCCTTCACAGATCCCCGAAGCCCTTCTTCTTCTTGGCCGGTCGCTGCCGCTTGGGCGGTCCGCCGCGACCGGGGCGGCCACCGCCAGCAGGCATTCCACCCATTCCTGGCATTCCACCCATCCCCGGCATCCCACCCATCCCTGGCATTCCAGGCATACCGCCCATCCCGGGCATGCCACCCATTCCTGGCATACCGCCCTGACTCATCTGCTGCATGAAGCCACGCATTTTTTGGAAGTCGGCCAGCACCTTGTCCACATCAGCGGGCTGATGACCGCTGCCGCTGGCAATCCGCCGACGTCTTGAGGGTTGACTCGCCAGCAAGTCGGGGTTTTCCCGCTCCTGCTGTGTCATCGAGCCGATCATGGCCTCGATGCGCTTCAACTGCTGCTCTCCCTGCTTGAGCATGCCGTCATCGATTTTGTTCATGCCCGGGATCATTTTCATCAGGCCACCGAGCGAACCCATGCGCTTGATCAAGCGCATCTGCTTCACGAAGTCCGAAAAGTCAAACGTCGCCTCCTGAAGCTTCTTCTGCATCTTCTCGACGTCGGCAAGTTCGACCTCCTTCTGGGCCTTCTCCACCAGCGTCAGCACATCACCCATGCCGAGGATGCGACTGGCCATCCGTTCGGGATGGAACGGCTGCAGCGCCTCCACCTTCTCGCCAGTGCCGATGAACTTGATCGGCTGACCGCTCACCTTGCGGATCGAGAGGGCCGCACCGCCGCGGGAATCACCGTCGAGTTTGGTGAGAACTGCTCCAGTAATGCCCACCTGATCGTGGAAGGCACGGGTGAGCTCGGCCGCCTCCTGGCCAATCATCGAATCCACCACCAGCAGCACCTCATCGGGCTGCACGGCGGAACGGATCCGCACCATCTCCTCCATCATCTCGGTGTCGATCTGGAGACGGCCGGCGGTGTCCACCAGGAGGGTGTCGAACCCCTCCTGCTTCGCTTTGGCCAAGCCAGCGGCTGCAATGTCCTCCGGCTTGGCTTCAGCTCCGAGGCTGAACACCTCCACATCGATCTGGGCACCCAACGTCTTGAGCTGCTCGATAGCCGCTGGTCGATAGACGTCGGCACCCACCATCAGGGCTCGACGTCCCTGGTCCTTGAGGTGCAGACCCAGCTTGGCCGTGGCGGTGGTCTTGCCCGCACCTTGGAGGCCAGCCATCAGCACGACGGTGGGAGCCTCGGCCGCCTTGGCCAGAGGAGCGTTATCACCCCCCATGACCTCTACCAGCTGCTCATGGACCACCTGGATGAACTTTTGATCCGGGTTGACCCCTCGCACCACTTCAGCGCCGACCGCTTTATCGCGGACCTCAGCGACGAAGTCCTTCACCACCGGCAGGCTCACATCCGCTTCAAGCAACGCCCGACGGACGTCCTTCAGCGCCCCATCGACATTGCTCTCGCTGATCGTGTCCTGTCCCCGCAGCCCCTTGACCGCATCCTCAAAACGGGCTGAAAGCTCGTCGAACATCGGCGTAAAGCCCCTGGATCAATGAAGTGATCGTAAAAAGCGACGGTCCTGCTACTCAGGATCCCGGCATGTAGTCATGCAAACGCCATTGGGTGCCGTCCCTGCCGAGCACATAGGTCACGCTGAAATCACTCGGTGCTGTCTCTTCGATGACCGCACCATCAGCACCCTGGAGACGATCGCTGTAGGCCACCTGGGCCCGCAGCTCAATTCTCAGAGGTTTTCTGTCCAACACCTCGATGCTGGTAATTGAGGCATCAATCGACTTAGACCGCCCTGCGGCCGCGTCAACGGCCCGTTCACGCTCCACGCGCTTCAACAGGGGGTCCCTCGCCACGACGGAGAGGTCCGCCGGCTGACCGGACAAAGCCAATGCCTTGGCATCGAGCCATCCCTGCACCAAAGCCTGCAGCTCCGCTTCCGTCGGCGCATCGCTCATGAGCGGTTTTGAGGGAGCGGAGGGCCGGAGGGCCGGCTTCAGGCTCGCGACGGGCTCATCGGCCGGCTGCGCTGGAGAAGCGCCGATCCTTACTTGCTCTTCAACCTCGTTCTCTTCAACCTCCTCTTCAACCTCCGTGGTTTCTGAAGCCGTTTCCGGTACCAGTTGCGCGTAATCCAAATTGCGTCTGACGAGGGCGAGGCCTCCAACGGCGATCCCGAGCAGAGCAAGAGCCGCAGCAGCAGGACGAACCCAGCGTTGCTGCCAGAACGGCAGCCGCACGGACACGTCGTCGGACTCAGCATCCGGATCCGGTTCACCCAGGTCGAACGAGGAATCGAGTGATGCCGTCCCTGCTGTTGACCAGTCCAGGGGCACCTCTTCGGTAAGGGGCTGGCGCGAGGCCTTGCGATCAAGACGATCGACGTAACCCTGCACATCACGATCGGCAAACCAGGCATCCAGGTCAGCAACCGATGCGTCGACATCGCGATAACCGGGCAAGACATCGCGCTCAAGCCAGGCTCGGCAGTACTCACATTGGGCAGCCAGCCGGTCACCGGGATGATTCAGGAACCAGGCCTGCAGGTCTGCATCACGCAGAACAGCGAAGTGCCGCTCAGCATCCTTGACGTTGCCCAACAGCAGATCCAGACAGCCCATCAGCGGCATGGGGTCGAGGTCGGCATTGGCAAGCGTTTGTATCAGCTCGCGGGCCTGCTCGAGGAACTCGGGCTTACGCCGCGAGAAACCAGCGGCGGTCAGCGCCAGAACCGTGAGGAAACCAGCATCAGCAGCGCCTCCCTCAAACCAGCGACTGAACAGATCGATCTGCTCCTGAACCGTCAAAAAGCGACGGATCTGGTGAAAAAACGATTCGAAATCGGCCTGAGTCAGGCTTCCTTGGTGATCGCTATCAACGTCGGTAGCCTCCAGACCACCACGGGCCACGACCAACTCATCCAGCAGGGTCAAGCCCCGTTGGTGTGAGTCCTGATCACCAAGATCACGGCTGAGCAGATCCAGAATCCGGAAGGGTGTGAGCGCCTGCAACGCGTCTTCCAGCAGGCGCTGCTGATCGGGCAGCTTGCCCATCCGCTGTTGCAGCTGGATGCCGTCGATCAGCAGTTGAGCGGCCGACTCATAGCGACGTTGGTCCTGCTCCTCCAGCGCTGCATCGCGACATGCCAGGGCAGCCAGGAGAGTCAGATCCGCTTCACGGCCGCTGCCAAGGGCTGGTGCCTGAGGAGGCTGGAGCCCCTGCCGTGCCAGTTGAAAAGCCTCAACAGCTCCGTGGGCCTCCCAGAGCAGAATCAGACCGGCCACCTCGCTGCTGGTCGGGAGATCCAACCCCACCGTTCCGTTCGGATGGGATTCACTGAGGCGTAGCAAGGCAGCTTCGTAGTCAGCCCTATCGGAGGGGTCGGTCAGCAGGTCGGCGGATCGACGAAGGAGGTCGGCCCGCTGGAGCAGGGCTTCGTGGGTGAATCCCTGGTCCGGCGGACTGTCGCAACGGGTTTGCAACCGGCGCAGAATCGCTTCTGGCTCTGCCGATGGACTGACGCCCAGGAGTCGGAAATGATCAATGGGCAGATCCAACAGCAACGCTGCGAGGAGACGCGGATCTTAGTCAGTGTCTGGGGTTTTGCCCATCGCTCATCGGCTGGCCCTTAAAGTTGACTCCAAACCATTAGGTGGACATGGGTCAGGACCTCGCTGTCGATTCCGCTCCGATTGGCACTGCGACTGCTGGTCCCCACGCCGAACGGCTCTCAAAACTGGTCACAGCACAACGGGCCAGCGTGGACCGGAACACCGGCCTTGATCTCTACAGGGACATGACCCTGGGCAGGCGCTTCGAGGACAAATGCGCCGAGATGTACTACCGCGGCAAGATGTTCGGCTTTGTTCATCTGTACAACGGTCAGGAAGCTGTCAGCACCGGTGTGATTGGTGCCATGAAGCGTCAGCACGACTGGTTCTGCAGCACATACCGCGATCACGTCCATGCCTTGAGCGCCGGCGTCCCCGCCCGCGAGGTCATGAGTGAACTCTTCGGCAAAGAGACCGGTTGCAGCAAAGGTCGAGGCGGTTCGATGCACCTTTTTTCCAAGGAGCATCACCTGCTTGGTGGTTTTGCCTTCATCGCTGAAGGGATCCCCGTGGCGCTCGGGTCGGCCTTCACCAGCCGGTACAAACGCGATGCCCTCGGCGATGCATCCAGCAACGCAGTGACTGCTGCGTTCTTCGGCGATGGAACCTGCAATAACGGTCAGTTTTTCGAGTGCATGAACATGGCGCAGTTGTGGAAGCTGCCGATCATTTTCGTGGTCGAAAACAACAAGTGGGCCATCGGCATGTCCCACGACCGGGCAACCAGTGATCCAGAGATCTGGCGCAAGGCAAGCTCCTTCGGGATGGCCGGCGAGGAAGTGGATGGAATGGACGTTCTGGCGGTGCGGGCAGCAGCCCAACGGGCCGTGGAACGGGCCAGGGCCGGAGAAGGTCCGACCCTGTTGGAATGCTTGACCTATCGCTTCCGTGGGCACTCCCTCGCTGATCCAGACGAACTGCGCGCGGAGGAGGAAAAGCAGTTCTGGGCCAAGCGTGATCCCCTCAAGGCTCTGGAGCGGGATCTGACAGACGCAGGCCTGGTCAACAGCGATGAACTACGCGCGATCGAGAAGGACATCGACGGAATCGTTCAGGACTGTGTTGACTTCGCCCTCTCAGCACCAGAACCGGACCCATCGGAACTCACGCGCTACATCTGGGCTGAAGACTGATTCAGCTGAACTGGTTCCGTTTTAAAGAAGCCGGCTCCGAGCCGGCTCAGATGCCGCTCGGAAGTCGACGGGTGAGATTGCGCAGCTTCCGCAAGGCCTTCAGTTCAACTTGACGGACACGCTCCCTGGACACTTCCATGAGACGTCCGATTTCAGCGAGGGTGTGACGTTCATTGCCCTCAAGCCCGAAGCGCATGCGTAAAACGTGCTGCTCCTGCTCGCTCAAGTGACTCAGCCAGCGACCCAGTTGTTCGTGATGAATCCGCTGCTCCACGATGTCGAGAGGTTCATCGAGGGATGAATCAGCGATCAGATCACCGAGGAAGCTGCGACCCTCCTCGCCGTTGACTGGAGCATCCAGGCTGCTGGTGGTGAGGGCTTGGCGCAGCAGCGAATCGAGCTCATCCAAGGGAATATCCATGGCTTCAGCGATCTCCACGCGGCTGGGCATGGCGCCGAGCTTGTGGGCGAGATCAAGGCTGACCTTACGGATCGTGGTGAGCCGCTCACTCAGGTGAACCGGCAGTCGAATCGTGCGCGACTGACAAGCAATGGCTCGGGTCATGCTCTGGCGGATCCACCAGAAGGCATAAGTGGAAAATTTGTAACCCCGGGTTGGATCAAATTTTTCAACAGCACGCTCCAGCCCGAGGGATCCCTCCTGAATCAGATCGAGCAATTCAAGACCCTTGCCCTGATATTTCTTGGCAACACTGACAACTAAACGAAGGTTGGCCTTCATCATCCGCTCTTTGGCGCGCCGACCGATCCTCAGGAGACGACGCTGCGCCGTAGTGAGTTCTCCATCCGCAAACTCGCGGGAGCCGTCTTCGGTGAGGGCCATCATGGCTTGCACCTGATTGCCCAGCTCGATTTCCTCAGCTGGTGTGAGAAGAGGGATTCTGCCAATGGTGGCGAGGTACCAACTGACAGGGTCGCTGCTGCGCCGACGTTGAGTCTCCAGCGGCTTGGATGCGGTGGACACCATGGGTGCTGCGGAAGTGAGATGACTTTCCTACGAACAGAAAGAATGTCGATGTGTTTTCAGCAACCCTTCAGATTCAGAACAGCAAATCGAAACATTTCAGATTCGCGAAAGATTTAAAACCAGCAAAAGCTCTTTGGACACAAGCAAGCCGAGTGAACAAAAAGAGTCATTTGTTCAGACTTTGTTGAACATCGTTGTTTGCTTTTTCTGACACCGCGCTGCAAGGATTTTCAAACAATCCGCAATCGCCGAAGCATCACTTGATTGAGCACGACGTGCCGCCAAACCATGCAAAGCCGTGCTAGCAACAAAGCTTTCAAGCCCTGGCTGCTGCTGTGCCGCGATGACCTGGGCACCCCAACCAGTCACAAAACCGGCCAGCAGGTCGCCTAGTCCAGTGCGAGCAACCCGAGGAGACGTGCCTGTCAGCACAACCGCCGCACCCGACGAATCCGCCAGCACCGAATGCGCACCCTTCAGCAAAATGCAACAACGGCTGCAGCGTGCTGCTGCGATCACCCTCTCCAGCGCATCACCCTCGCCACATTCAGGAAACAAACGCGCGAACTCAGCAGCGTGGGGTGTCAGCCAGGTTGGACCCTGACGCTGCAACAGCCAGCGCCACCCCTCCGGACTGGACGCCAGGGCATTGATCCCATCTGCATCGAGCACCAGCAAACCAGCGACGGTGCGCAGTTGCTCCGACCACGGGTTCCACCACCGAGAGGGGTTGCCAAGCCCGGGACCGACCAACACCGCATCCAGCCGGTCTGGAATCACCCCCTCCTCCAGTTGCATCACCTCCGGCAACACCTGCCACAAATTCGATTGAAGACAGGGCGGCACAACGGCCTGAACGCAGCCGCAGCCACTGGCCATAGCCACCCGCAGCGCGAGATGTGCTGCACCGGGGTAGCGATCACTGCCCGCCACCACCAGACAGCGGCCCCGTTCGTACTTCATCGCTATGGGCGGCAGCGCTGGTAACGGGGCCGCACAGGCCTCTCCCACCGGCAGGCGGCGTGGCAAGACCGCAGCGGCGTTGCCCATCACCGCAGGCGGCAACCCCAGATCAATCCGCACCAACGCCCCAACCCAAGGACGGGCTGGGTCCAGACACAACCCGCGCTTCAACCAGCCAACGCTGAGGGTGACCGAAGCACAGGCCGCCTGCTCCCCCAACACAGTTCCGTGGTCCGAACAAAGACCTGACGGCATATCCAGGCTGATCAGAGCACCAGGCTGCATCTGCTGTCGGCGCCGAAACAGATCTGCCAAGCAGTCGGGCAGCGCCCTGCTCTGGCCAAGCCCGAAGATCGCGTCCAGCCACAGCGCTGCGTCGGCTGGATCCGGGTCTTGACGCAGGCGCCGAAGACCGAGCCACTCCCCATGGCGCAGATGATCAGCGGTGAGTTGCTTGCGAATGGCAAGGGGACACCACAGCGAGACCTCAATGCCAGCCAGATGCAACTCCCTCGCCACCACAAGGCCATCGCCACCGTTGTGGCCCGGCCCGACCAAAACCAACACGCCATTCCGCAGCAGATCCCGGCGCTTCAGCAGCCAAGAAGCCATCGCAAGCCCCACCTTCTCCATCAATGCGGCGACGGGCATTCCGCTGTCGAACAGGCTCTGTTCCAGACCCCGCATGGACGAGGCATCCACGAGCAGATGATCGGAATCAGCGGGAGGCCACACCACTCGCAGGTTGCCGGGACCTCACTATGGAGAGAACTCCCTGCGCCGCCCATGGCCATCGGATCCACCACAAACCGCGCTGGTGAGGCCGCTCTTGAGCGTCTCAGGCAATGGCCTGGAGAGCATCGCGTGGCCGTTGGTCTCTCCGGCGGTGTCGACAGTTCCCTAACAGCGGCGCTGCTGGTGGAAGCGGGTTGGCAGGTGGAAGGCCTGACCCTTTGGCTAATGAGCGGCAAAGGTGCCTGTTGCGCTGAAGGACTGGTGGATGCGGCCGGCATCTGTGAACAGCTGGGCATTCCCCACCACGTGGTGGACACGCGGGAGACGTTCCAACAGGAGATCGTCCAACGGCTGGTGGACGGCTACCGCGATGGGATCACGCCACTGCCCTGCTCCCAATGCAATCGGTCGGTGAAATTTGGACCGATGCTCAATTGGGCCCTCCAAGAGCGGAACCTGCCCCGCATCGCCACCGGCCACTACGCCCGGATCCGTCATGGGGGCGATCAACAGCGTCATCAGTTGCTGCGAGGCCTCGACGGTCGCAAGGACCAGAGCTATTTCCTCTACGACCTTCCCCAAGAGGTCTTGGGACGCATCGTTTTTCCCTTGGGAGAACTAACGAAGCCCGACACGCGGCTCGAAGCCGCCCGACACGGTCTACGTACTGCAGAAAAACCAGAAAGCCAGGATCTCTGCCTGGCGGACCACCACGGATCCATGCGGGCTTTCCTGGATGCCTATCTGCCACCCCGCCAAGGGGAGATCGTGCTGGCCGATGGAACCGTTGTGGGCGAGCACGACGGCATCGAACACTTCACCATTGGTCAGCGCAAGGGGCTGGGTGTGGCCTGGCGAGAGCCGCTTCACGTCATCCGCCTAGACGCTGCGCTGAATCGGGTGGTCGTCGCTCCTCGCGCCGAAGCGGGCCGAGACAGCTGCGTGGTGGGCGCGGTGAACTGGGTCTCAATCGACCCCATCCAGGCCCCACAAAACATTGAGGTTCAGGTGCGTTATCGCAGTGCACCGGTGCGTGCAGAGCTGGTCCCCCTGGAGGCCACCGAGGCGGATCAGCAACGGGAGCGGCCTCACCGCTGCCGTTTGACCTTTGAAGAGGAGCAGTTCTCCATCACCCCAGGACAAGCTGCGGTCTTCTACGACGGTGAAGTCGTGCTCGGTGGAGGGCTGATCCAACGGGAGTAAGCCGTGGCGCGCTTACGAACCTGAATGACGGTCTGCGCCACGCCGGGAGCCTCAGGTGGAAGCAACCATTCCACCCTTCCATCAGCCGAAATCAGCGCACTCGGACCGGTGTTGCCAACGCTGAGCAAATCGCGTCCGCTCTCGATCGCCCTTAACTGCGCCAGAGCCAGGAACTGCTTCTGCAACTGACGGGGATAAGGGTCGAGGTTGGCAATCGCGAGGAGCCAGGTCGCGCCATTTGCAGCGGCACGTGCCAGTGCCAGGCCATCAGCAATCTCATAACAAATGGCCACAGCAGCCGGGGGCTCAACCACGGCCATCGTGCGGGGAGCCGGGCCAGGGGCCAAGCCACCCACCGCAGACAATCCCGCCGTCAGGCCGGCCGGCAGCGGGGGCATCCATTCCCCGATCGGCACCAAACGATGCTTATCCGCCAGGGGAACGGGAAACCGGTCCGGTGGCTCGTACAGCAACAGAGAACTGCGTTGCTGACCTCGCACCCAACGAAATCCACCACTGATCAGGGGAATGTCTGGAGCCTCCGGCGGCACCAGAAAATTCGCAGGCAGAGCCCCTTCCGGAGCCACCACAGCGACAACGTCGTTCTTCTCCAGCTGACGCATCGCATCCACCAGAGCCATTGGAAGAGCCTGTTGACGCTCCAGCTCGAATTTTTCTCGTGTAGGGACGGCGGGTTGCCAGACCCCCATTGCGACGGACCCGACCGACGGCGGCGTCGCCCACAACAGCAGGCTCCCCAACCCATGGGCCAGAAGCACACTGGCCAATCCGAGCAAGCCCCAGCGACGCCAAGCCGCGGGTTGCTCGAACAGCGCCAGCAGGCAACAGCCCCACCACAACTGCAGCAACGTCAACCCTCCGGAGCCGAACCAGCGGGCCACCCCCGCCAAGGGGCGGTCCCACGGCAGGGTGGTGCCGCCGACGCCGATCCAGAACAGCGGTGCCCCCGACAGCACCAGCTCGGCCAGGGCCCAGAGCCCAGCCAGCAGCATCAACCGCACGGGACGCGGCCAGCGGCGAGGCAGCCGCCCCGCCAGCACAGACCAGCCGGCGACGAGCAGAGCGGCAAGGATGCCGCAGGCCAGCCAGAGGGACAGCGCCACAGGCAGGCTGAGCGCGGTGGGGACTCCCATCCAGGTGAGCGGATGCAGGGCTAGCAACCAGCCGTGGCTGATCAAAACGGCCAGCAGAGCCCAAAAAGCCGACCAACGGGGGCGCTCAGCCACGGACCAGAGCAGCGCCAGAGCAGGAACCATCAGCAGTGGCCCGCCCAGGGATGGAGCCACTCCAGCCAGAACGCCCCCGAGCAGAGCGCGCCATCCGGGATGCAGTTGGTGATTGCCCATGGTCAGCAGTCCCGGCCGGGGGCATCCTGGATCGGACCCGCCCGCCTGTCGCTATGGATCCCGCGAATCCTCTTCAGCAGTTGCTGCTCCGCGGCCTGGGGACGACCACCCTCGTAGCTGAACGTCTACGAGGCGTCACCCAGAACTGGGTCAGCAGTGGCCGGCTTGATCCGAATGAAGCCTCCGCCCTGGTGGATGACGTGCTCAAGGCACTCCGCGGTGAAACGCCCGAACTGGAGCAGCAGATGGGGCGCAACCTGGAAAGAAATCGCGACAACCTGCTCCAGGATTTTGGCGTTCCCAGTCAGAAGGAAGTGGATGAACTGCGAGGACGCATTGATCGGCTTGAGCAGCAGCTGCGGCAGATGAACCGGCCTGAGTGAACACCGGCGATGCGGACCAGAGGCCAGAATTAGAGCAACAGAAGCCTTTCCGTGCGCGACATCATCATCAGCACAACGGTCTGCGTGGCCTGCCTTCTCCTGGCCTTGGTCAGCCAGATCGTGGCCCCCTCAACTGTTGACGCCGCCCCCGTACAGCCAGCTGCCGTGCGGTCCGAGGCTTCGAAACCACAACGGGCCTTGAGCTTCGAACTCGACCCCGACGACCCCAATCCGACCCTGTTTGCCATGGCCAACGATTCCGCTCGCGCCGACGCTTCGGCCCTCGGCGGCCCGCTCGATGCCCCTGACACCACCATCACAGCCAGTGGTCTGAAAATCACTGAGCTGGAGGTGGGCACAGGTGAGGAGGCAAGTCCAGGCCAGACGGTGGTGGTGCACTACCGCGGCACCCTGGAGGACGGACAGCAGTTCGATGCCAGCTACGACCGGGGCACCCCCTTCAGCTTCCCCCTTGGTGCTGGCCGGGTGATCAAAGGATGGGATGAAGGTGTCGCTGGAATGAAAGTGGGCGGAAAACGCAAGCTGGTGATCCCCTCCGACCTGGCCTATGGCACCCGAGGCGCCGGTGGGGTGATTCCTCCCAATGCAACCTTGATTTTCGAGGTGGAACTGCTCGACGTGAAGAAGTGAGCGGAAGCTAGGCTCAATCCAAGCCAATTCCGCTCTGAACCGATGCTGCGCACGGCCCTTTCCGCCATTGCATATGCCCTTCCTGCCCCCGTGGCAGAAGCCCATTGCGACGGTCCTTGTGGTGTTTACGACCCGGCTTCCGCTCGTGTGGCAGCCGAAGCAGTGCTGTCCATGACCAAGAAGCTGAAGGGCCTTGAGGCCCCCGCCGCTGGTGACGCGGCTGCCTTGGCCGCCTACAATAACACCTTCGGTCGCTACGTCGCCATTAAGGAAGAGGAAGCACAGAAGACCAAGAAAGAGTTGTTGATCCTCTGGACCGACTACTTCAAGCCCGACCACCTGGCCACCTTCCCTGATCTGCACGACACCTTCTGGAAAGCAGCCAAGCTCTGCAGCGCCTGCAAGGTGAACATCGATCAGGCCAAGGCAGAGGAGCTGATGGCCGCCGTTGAAAAAATCCACGGCATGTTCTGGCAGTCCAAGGGTCGTTCCGACGCCTGGGTCACCGCATCCTGAGTTCGAACAGGTCCAATGCCCCTATCGCAGCAGCAGGCCTTCGGGATCTGTTGCTGCTTTTTTGTGGGCGTCGGCTACTGCTACGCATCGAAGGACGATCGATGCAGCCCACCCTTGAACCGGGAGATCGTGTCCTGGTCAGGCGTCTGGGCTCGAACTCGACCCTGCATTTGGGATCCGTGCTCGTGACATGGCATCCTCAGCGATCGGACATTCGTCTGATCAAACGCCTGAACAGAATTGAACCCAACGGGTTGTGGTTGCTGGGAGATCACCAAGCCGAAAGCACCGATAGCCGCCAACTCGGGACGGTGGCGACAAGCTTGCTGATCGGGGAGGTGGTGGCTCGTCTCACCACCAGAGGTTCAGAACAAGACCGGTGAGGTCTTCTGAAGCCAGATCGCCCCAGTGATGATCGAAAGAGCTCCGGTGCCACCAACAAGGAAAGGCATCAGCCGGGCACCACTGCGCAGGGTGAGGAAGGACACCACCGAAACCACGGCCACCATGGCGCCGATGGATCCAAGCAGATAAGCCACCAAATAGCCCACAGCAGCGTGAGGCGGCAGAGCCAGGGCAGGAATCACCGCCAGCAGGTGACTGGCACCCGCCAATCCATGCAGCAAGCCCAGCCCTGAGGATGCATGGACGTGACGGCGGTGGTTACTGGCACCGCGCACATGCAGGTGGAGATGACGATGCTCATGGGAACCGTCATGAAGATGATCATGGGAGTGCAGTTCAAGACCGAACGCGGTGCGGACCGCCAGAGCACCCACCACCAGCAGGGCCACACCCACAAGGAATTCCGCCCAAGACGACATGGCCTCCACATGGGCCAGGTCTTTGAGGCCGATGGCGATCAGGGCCAGAACCACGACTCCGGCGGAGTGACCGGCCCCCCAGGCCATGGCATGCCGAAAGGCGGACAAAGGCTTGTTCAGGGAGAAGGGCGCCATCGCCACCAGGTGGTCTGCACCACCCACCACATGCACGGCCCCGGCGGCAATGCCGGTCAAAAGGCTAATCAGCACAAAGAACCGCCTGAATGTCTCAATTCTGCATCAGCAGGAAGAAGGCACCGGCGTTATCAAGCCTGGATTAGTTGCACCAGACCCGCCTCAATATCCGGCTGCCGCATGAGAGCTTCCCCCACAAGCACCGCACCTGCACCGGCGGACTGAACCCGATCGAGATCAGCACGGCTGAACAGACCCGACTCACTCACAAGCAGCGCCTCCTCTTGCTTCAAGCGGTCATCGAATTCGTTGAGCAGCCGCTCAGTCGTACCGAGATCCGTCTCGAAGCTGGTGAGATCGCGATTGTTGATTCCGATCAAGGGGAACCCGCCAATGTTGAGCACCCGGTCCAGTTCACTGGCGTCGTGGACTTCCATCAGCACCGTGAGGTCCAGAGCCGCTGCGGCCTTGTTCAGATAGCGAAGATCCTGGTCCGACAGGATGGCAGCGATCAGCAGCACCGCATCAGCCCCCGCGGCCCTGGCCTGAAACAGCTGATACGGACTGAGCACAAACTCCTTGCAGAGCAGAGGAAGGTCGACGGCCCGGCGAACCTCCACCAAAACATCGAAGCCCCCCTGAAAAAAGGTCTTGTCGGTGAGCACCGAGAGACAACTCGCGCCGCCGGCGGCATAGGCCTTGGCAATCGCGACCGGATCAAAATCCTCGCGAATCACTCCTTTGCTGGGACTCGCTTTTTTGACCTCAGCAATCACCGCCGGTTTCTTGGCGGCAGCCTGAAGAGCTCCAAGAAAATCCTTCGTAGGAGGCAGCTTGGCAATCTGCTGCTTCAGCTTGTCCAGGGGGACCTTGTCGCGGGCCGCATCAATCTCACGGTCTTTTTCCCAGACAATTTTCTCGAGGATGTGACGCGGCTCCTCTTCATCGTGAGGCACCGCATATTCGAGATGAGCAACCCTCACCTTGGGATTGGGGGGACGACGGCGGAACTCCATGGATCAGGGCAAAGCTTGAACGAGAAACGGGTGCGTGGGCTCAGGCGGCCAACTGGGCGGCAGCCTGTTTGTAAGCAACTTCCACCACCTCACTAAGGGTGGGGTGTGTGTGCACTTCAGTGGCGAGCTGACGAACGCTCTGACGCCGGGCGACAGCATTGGCCACCTCCTGGATCAGATCAGCGGCATGAAGCCCATAGATGTGGGCCCCCAGCACTTCACCACTCGACTTGTTGAAGAGCAGCTTCATCAGGCCGTCACTGTCCAGTTCAGCCAGAGCTTTGGAATTGGCTTTGAAATAGCTGCGCACGGACCCGAGCTGAAACCCATCCTTCTCGGCCAGCGCTTTGGCATCCGCTTCGGTCAGACCCACTGAGCTGATCTCGGGATGGGTGAAGGTGGCTGCAGGAATGCTGCGGTAGTCGATCTCGCGCGCGTGGCCAAGGATGTTGTCCACGGCAACGGTGCCCTGCGCAGCAGCGGTGTGCGCCAGCATCAGCTTGCCGGTCACATCACCCACGGCCCAGAGATGGGGCAGCGGCTCACCGTTGACCAGCACCCGCATGGCGTCGTCAATCGGAACAAAGCCACGGTTCGTCTCCACATTGAGAGACTCCAAGTTGAGGCCCTTGCTGCTGGGAACGCGCCCCGTCGCCACCAGAACGGCATCCACCTCAAGGGTTTCCACCAGTTCACGGCTGTTGAAATCAGCCAGTTCGATCTGGACCGGACAGCCCGGGGTGACCTTGCGGGCCAGGACTCCGGAGCGTGCATCGATATCGCGTCCGTCAATCAAATGACGGCCAGCGATCTTGGCGATGTCTGGATCAAAGGTGGGCATCACCTTGTCCATCGCCTCAATCATCGACACTTCACAACCGAGAGCGGTGTACACATCAGCGAATTCAAGGCCGATGTAACCGCTGCCGATGATGGCAATCCAACGGGGTAGCCACTCCAGATTGATGGCCTCGTCACTGGTAAAGACCGTGCGGCCATCGGTTTCGATTCCAGGCGGCACAAAGGGGTCCGATCCTGTGGCGATGATGACGTCCTTGGCGGTCAGCACTCTGTCGACGCCGCTGGGTTCCCGCAGCCCGACTCTCTGGCTGCCCTCGAGACGGCCATGGCCCCTGAGGATTGTCACCCCAGCCCGTTCCAGGGTCTTGGTGAGATTGGTCCGGATGGTTTGAACGAGCTGATTGGCGTGATCAGCGATCTTTTGCCGCTCGAAACGCACAGGAGCGGCATGAATTCCAAAGCTCGACAAGTGCTTGTCGTCCGCCAGCTCCCGCACCTTTCCGCTGGCGGCAAGCAACGCTTTGGAGGGAACGCAGCCCCTGTTCACACAGGTGCCTCCCATGTCGCGGGATTCAACAATCGCCGTCTTCAGGCCATGGTCGGCGGCATGTTTGGCGGCATCGAAGCCGCCATAGCCGGCACCAATAACAATGACGTCGAAGTCGAAGCTGGCGTCGCTCACCCGAACTGCTGCGATGTGGCGGTCATTGTCGCTCTTCGCCGCTCCAGGAGGAGAGGAACCGCGGCAGACGCCACATTCAAGGATTCAACGCGTGAGCTGTGGGGAAGCGTGACGGCATGGGTACAGCAGGCCTGCAAATCCGGATGCAGGCCTGCACCCTCGGTTCCCAGCACTAGCGCCGTCGGCCGTCTCCAGTCGAGATCCCAGTAGGGAGATGGGGGATCACCTTTCGTCGGATCCGGTACCAGGGTGGCTACCACCTGCAATCCCGACGCCACCAGCTGCTGGAGTTGTTGCTGAAGCAGCTGGATCGCCATCTCTTCGCTGGGGCCAAAGCGTTGATGCGGCAGTTGAAGCAGAGCACCAGCAGACGCCCGCAGGACTTTCGTTCCCAGGGGGTCGACACCACCGCCCATCCAGACCGCGTTCACATCAGCGGCAAGCGCCGTCCGCAACAACGTGCCCAGATTGCCCGGATCCTGAATGCGATCCAGAACCAGGACGTAGTCCAACACTGACGGAACGGTGGGCAAAGCCTTCAGTGGGCTCAGGCAGGCGACGCCATCGGGTGTGACCGTTGTTAGCGCTGCCCGCAACACCTCATCGGTGACAATCCGCCATCGCGCCTGGGAACAACGTTCGGCGAGCGCAGGATGACGCTCCAGCCAGAGCTCCGTTGCGATGATTTCCTCCGGCGCCTTGCCTCGCGCCAGAAGCTCTTGCAAGAGATGGGTGCCCTCCAGGAGCAACAGCCCTTCGGCCTCACGCCCAACACGGGTAGCCAAGCTTCTAAGACGCTTGACCAAGGGATTGCGTCGGCTGCTGATCAGGGGGGAGGAGGATTCCAGAGAACGAATCAGAACTCTGCGTGTTTACGCACGTTCAAGCCTTTATGAACGCTGAGATTTTCGCCTTCGAGCTCAAGACCATTAATGGCAGCGATTTCGCCCTTAATCCCTTCCGCCGCGAGATTTTCAATCAGCTTTTTAATGACCTGATCTTCCACAGTCGTGTGGTCGATGGAGTCGGGGGTTAGAAGCTCAATGAACTTCCCAACCTTGGAAGCAACCACCTCCGAGGCGTTGGAGATCTTGAGAACGATCATTGTTGCCGGAAGAAGCTTGACTTCCGACAAACTAGTGCGGATGGGGAGACTTGAACTCCCACGATGTTGCCACCACTAGTACCTGAAACTAGCGCGTCTACCAATTCCGCCACATCCGCTGGCGTGTCGAGATTCGACCGGATGAACATAGGGCATCACCGATCCCTAGATCGAACAGCCTGGAAGCAAACTGTCCAGTTTGAACGCCGGCCGTCTAGACGGTCTCAGAGAGTATTGGCAAAATCCTCTCATCGGGGATCAGGCAATTGATGATGGCTGTTGCAGAAGCGTCTCAGGAGAGTCTCAAGCAACGCCTGAACGTCAGCGGCGGCCACGACCTGAACGGCACGCTTCGCGTCAGCGGGGCGAAGAACTCCGCGCTGTTGCTGATGACGGCCAGCCTCCTGAGTAAAGAGACCATTGAACTCACCAATATTCCTGCCCTGACAGACATCGATGGCATGAGTGCCATCCTTGAATCGCTGGGAGTGCAGGTTGATCGAGCCTCTGACCGCATTCGCCTTACCGCCTCTGAACTGAGTGGTTCAGCTCCGCCCTACGAACTGGTCAATAGCCTGCGCGCCAGTTTCTTCAGCATCGGACCTCTGCTGGGACGGCTGGGACATGCCCGGGTTCCCCTTCCAGGGGGATGCCGCATCGGAGCACGTCCTGTCGTCGAACACATCCGCGGATTGAAAGCCCTCGGCGCCATCGTCAATGTGGAGCATGGGATCGTCACGGCGTCCGTTCCGGGCAGTAAAAAACGCCTGTCAGGGGCTCAGATCGTTCTCGACTGTCCCAGCGTCGGAGCCACGGAAACCATCTTGATGGCCGCAGTTTTGGCGGAAGGGGTCTCAACAATTGAAAACGCCGCCCAGGAGCCTGAAGTGCAGGACCTGGCCAACCTGCTCAACACCATGGGAGCTCGTGTCACCGGAGCCGGTGGCCCGGTGATCACCATTGAAGGGGTGGAACAGCTCCGAGGATGCAGCAACTATCCGGTCATACCCGACAGGATCGAAGCAGGAACTTTCCTGATGGCTGCAGCGATCACTCGCTCACAACTGGTGGTGGAGCCCGTTATTCCGGAGCATCTCAGCGCTGTGATCCAGAAGCTCCGGGACTGCGGCTGCTCCATCGATATCAACGGGAGGTCCGTCACGATCACACCAGGTGAGATCACCGCTGTGGACATCACCACCCAACCTTTCCCAGGGTTCCCAACCGATCTTCAGGCACCGTTCATGGCCCTGATGTGCACGGCCAAAGGAACAAGTGTGATCAGCGAAAAGATCTACGAAAACCGTCTGCAGCATGTGGCCGAACTTCAGCGCATGGGAGCGTCCATTCGTCTCAAGGGCAGCACTGCCATCGTTGAGGGAGTGGCCCAACTCAGCGGGGCCCCCGTCACCGGCACCGACCTTCGTGCAGCCGCTGCCATGGTTCTGGCAGGCCTTTCAGCCAAAGGCATCACCGAGGTGTCTGGCCTGAAACACCTCGACCGGGGTTACGACGACCTCGAAAGCAAGCTCAGTGATGTGGGTGCTGAGGTGAAGCGCAACATCCCCTGAAGCGGGGCCCTTCAATCAATACAATTCCTGTGCGGGAGCCTGGCGGAATTGGTAGACGCAGCTGACTCAAAATCAGCCGGCCACTGGTCTTGGGGGTTCAAGTCCCCCGGCTCCCATCCATCCGCTGTGATGAACACCTACGGCCGTTTTCCTCTGGCTTTGGCCAAAGGGAAGGGTTGTTGGGTCAAAGACACGCAAGGTCGGAGATACCTCGATGCGGTCGCTGGCATCGCGACCTGCACGCTGGGCCACAGCGACAGGGCAATGCACCGCGCTCTGCGCAGACAGCTTGGAAGACTCCAGCACGTATCAAATCTCTATCAGATTCCTGAACAGGAGCAGCTGGCGAGCTGGCTTGTGAACCACAGCTGCGCCGACAGCGTGTTCTTCTGCAATTCCGGCGCCGAAGCCAATGAAGCCGCCATCAAACTGGCCCGTAAACATGGCCATCAACGTCGAGGCATTGAACAGCCCGTGATCCTCACGGCGGCGGCCAGCTTCCATGGCCGCACCCTCGCTGCTGTTACAGCCACTGGTCAACCCAAATACCACAAGGGTTTTGAACCCATGGTGACCGGGTTTGATTACTTCCCCTACAACGATCTCTCGGCCCTAGAAGCCCTGATCAACCGCTACGAACAAGCCGGCCCCTCCATCGCGGCTGTGCTGGTGGAACCCCTCCAAGGGGAAGGTGGCGTCAATCCCGGAGACCGCGCGTTCTTTTCACGCTTGCGCGAGATCTGCACACAACGGAACATCCTGCTGATCCTCGACGAGGTGCAGGTGGGCATGGGACGAAGCGGCCGCTTGTGGGGCTACGAACAACTGGGCATTACCCCTGACGCCTTCACCCTGGCCAAGGGGCTGGGGGGTGGCCATGCCATCGGTGCCCTGCTGGTGAACGCATCAGCTGACGTGTTCGAACCCGGAGACCACGCCAGCACTTTTGGCGGCAATCCCTTCGCGTGCCGGGCCGGGTTGACGGTGGCGACCGAGATCGAACGGCGGGGGCTACTCAACAACGTCACAGCCCGCGGTGAACAGCTGCGCGACGGACTCCAAGAACTGGTGAAATGTTTCCCAGAGCACCTGGAAACAGTGCGGGGTTGGGGCCTACTGCAAGGCATCGTGATCCGTGAGAGCAGCAGCTGGAAGGCTCCTCAGCTGGCTCAAGCCGCCATTGATCAAGGCCTTCTGCTGGTAGCGGCCGGGCCCTCCGTGCTGCGCATGGTGCCCCCCCTGACCATCAACCAGCGTGAGATCCGCGAACTGCTGCGCCGTCTGGCGGCGACCCTCTCCAGCCTCAGCTGAGTGGATGAGCTCTCTGATCTGATCCCACGCTTCGACCTGCGTGGAATGGATCTGCAGTTGGATCGCATGCATGCGGCCCTCCACGACCTTGACCATCCATGTCAGGCGGTTCCCGCGATTCAGGTGCTTGGCACCAACGGGAAGGGGTCCATAGTCAGCTTTCTGGAATCAGCCCTCTGTGCCGCAGGACTCCGCTGCGGGGTCACCACCTCCCCGCACCTGGTGAGCTGGTGCGAACGGATTCGGATCCAGGGAGAGCCGATTGCCGTTGAAACGCTGCGATCCCAGTTGCAGGCTCTCCAACCCCTCAACGAACGGCATCGGCTGACCCCCTTTGAACTGCTCGTGACCGCAGCATTCTTGGAATTTCAGCGGCACGCCTGTGAACTCCTGGTGCTGGAAGTAGGCCTAGGGGGACGGCTGGACGCCACCACAGCGCATCCCCACCGACCCGTGATTGCCGTCGCGAGCATTGGACTGGATCACTGCGAGCACCTGGGAAACAACCTCACCGCCATCGCAATGGAGAAGGCGGCGGCGATCCCGCCGTACGCCACCGTGATCAGTTGCGCCCAAGACCCTGCGGTGCAGAAGGTCCTGGAGAAAACCTGCCGGACCCAGCAGGCCATGCTCCGGTGGGTGAAGCCCCTGGATTCAACATGGCAACTGGGCTTGTCTGGCGCCATTCAGCGAAGCAACGCCGCTGTGGCCCTCGGTGCCTTGCAAGCCCTATCGAGCTTGGGCTGGACCCTGCCTGATGCAGTGATCCGTGAGGGGTTCGCGACAGCCCGCTGGTCCGGTCGTCTGGAGACCGTGCGTTGGAGGGAGCACCGGCTTCGCCTTGACGGAGCTCACAATCCACCCGCCGCGATGCAACTGGCCGAGGAACGCGTTCATTGGACCAACGCATCCATAGGTGTGGTCTGGATCCTGGCCATTCAGGCCCACAAGGATGCTGCCGCCATGCTCCAGGCCTTGCTACAGCCACAGGACCAAGCCTGGATCATTCCAGTACCGGGCCACAAGAGCTGGTGCCGGGCGGCCCTCCTCAAGGAACTCCCAGACCGCAGCAACCAGTTGCAAGAGGCCGACAGCCTTGAAACTGTGCTGAACCAACTCAACAGCGATGGATGGCCAACGCCGATGCCAATTGTTGCCGGATCGCTGTATCTGATCGGGGACCTGTTCGCTCGCGGCGTTGTAACGGCAGAGTGAACACAGCTTGCGCGCGGACTGTGCTGCGAATTTCCTGGCTGCTGAGCCTTCTCATGCCCCTCCTGTTGATGGGAGCTCCGGCCCAAGCCCTAGACACCTCCGCCGGGGTGGGGTTGCAGGACAGGGCCTTGTTCCAGGAAAAGGTGGATTACACGCTCACCAACCAAAGCAACGGAGATTTCCAGGGACAGAACCTGGCCAACACATCCTTTGCAGGAGCGGTTGGCCGCAGCGCGAATTTCCAAGGCGCCAACCTCCATGGGGCGATCCTCACCCAGGGGGCCTTTTCCGAAGCTGATTTCCGCGATGCTGATCTCTCCGATGCATTGATGGATCGCGCCGACTTCGTGGACACCGATCTACGCAACGCTGTGCTCACGGGGATAATCGCGTCAGGCAGCAGCTTCAGTAATGCCCAGATCGAGGGGGCTGATTTCACCGACGCCCTGCTCGATCGTGATGATCAACGCCGACTTTGTCGGGAGGCGGAGGGCATCAACCCCAGCACCGGAGTCGCCACCTTCGACAGCCTCGGATGCTGATCGTCAGAGGCGCTCCTCCCAGCCCCGCAGCTTGCCTGGATTGAGCAGGCCAGCGGGATCAAAGCGGTGCTTCGCCGCCACCTGATCAGCGTCGATGACGCCAAGGCCGCCATCCTCCACCGTGATCACATGCGGGTTAAACAGCACGGCACCCACTGCCCTGCAGTCGTCCATCAATCGGGCCAGCTGCTCAGCCCCCCGCCACCGCACCAGCGGCAGGGCGGCCAAGCGTGGACAGCCCTGCTGGCGCACAAGCTCGAGATGCCAGATCAGGTCGTCTCCCCACCGCTGCCTCAACGCGGCAATCGCTGGAGCCTCCGGCTGCGGCAACAGCATCTGCAGGTAGGTCCATCCCTGCTCTGAGGCCAGCACATGCAGGGTGGTGTGATTCCAGCTCAGCTCACGCAATCCATTGCCTCCTGAAAGATCTTCAGGCCCGAGATCCCGCAGGGTGGCCCCGGCTGACTGCACCATCCGTTGCAGGCTGGTGAGCCCATCCGGCGCGACGAGCAACAGCAACCTGTGCGCAGATACGGCAGGACCTCCCCAACTGGGCATCCGCGACAGCAGCGGCTGTTCAAGCAGGGTTCCTAGATGAAGATCCAAGGCGGATGCCGCGACCCTGTGCATCAACTCCATCGCCTGCTCCCAACGCTCGCAGTCCACACTCACTTCTTGCCAGTTGACCACTGGAGCGGTGGCCAATCTGAGGGCCGTAATGATGCCGTTCGTGCCGTAGGCATGGTTCAACGCTTCGGCATCCACCTCGCCGATCTGATGGCGTTGGGCATCGGGACGGAGCGGTACGACCTCCATCCCGAGCAAATGCCCTGGATCCCGCAAAAAGCCCCAGCGCAAAGAACCGATGCCACCGGAGCCCCCAGCAACGAAGCCACCAATGGTGGCGCTGCGCCAGGTGCTCGGCATCAAGCGCAGCTGGCGCCCATGCCTGCGCAGCTCCTGATCCAGATCGCGCATCACACACCCCGGTTCCACGGTGACCACCCCCGTCGCCGCATCAATTGATCGGATCTGACGCAGGGATGTGGTGAGCATTACCACGCCTCCTTGCAGGGGCACACATTGGCCGTAATTCCCCGTACCGGAGCCGCGCAGGGTCAGGGGAACCTGATGCTCGGCGCAGGCTGAGGCAAGCCGTTCAACGGCCTCCACAGTGCGAGGCCTGGCCACCAAGTCAGCACGACATGGTTCCAGTCGTGGTGTCAAAACCGGGGAGTACTCGAAGGCATCCCGGGAATAACGCTGAAGGTCTGCTGGTTCGGCCAACAGCTCAAGATCAGGGACAGCGCTGAGGGCTTGCCGCAGGGCGATTAAGGCTTCGGCGCGACCCATGATGGTGCTGAACTCTGGTCAGGGTCTAGCGCCCGGAGACGACACCCAGTGGCCGTTCACGAGAACCTGGCGCTGCGGGGGACATTGCATCAGATCCGACCATCCCTGGCCCTCCATGCAAATCAGATCCGCAGGAGCACCAGCCCGCAGCACCCCATCCCATTCCAGTTGAAGAATGGCCGACGGTGCCGTCGTGAAGGGGGCCAGGCCCAGGCGCTGCCAAGGCAACAACTGGGTCAACGGCATCGACGCGGCCAGCAGGGCCAATGGATCGAAATCGCCTCCGGGGAACCACGGGTCGGCCACGTTGTCACCCGCCACCGCCACCGTGACGCCATAGCGTTGCAACTGACGGATCGGGGCTTGCGGACGCTGAAGCGGGGTGGCGTCGTCCGATCGCGCTAGCAACCAGGCATTGGTGAGGGGTAGTGCGATCACGCGGAGCTGTGCTGCCGCCATGCGCTCTACCAACCGCGCCAAGCGTGCAGCCGGCAGCAGAGAAAGACTGCTGGCATGGCTGCAGGTGACAGGAACCTGGACCGGCACGCGCCGCAGAGCCTTCAGCAGCTGAACCATGCCCTCGGCCGGGCCATGGCCGGCCTCATCAATATGCAAATCGACGCCGCAACTGTGGCGATCGGCAAGGCGCAACAACTCCTCCAGCTGATGGGTCACCGCAGCCGATCCACAGGGAGGGGTCAGAACACCGCCGAGGCAGCCACCACTGGCGGCGACGCGACGTGCCAAATCCTCCGCTTCAGCTGAACACCAGAACTCCAGGGGAACAAGCGCCACCAGCTGAAGATCGATGCGGCTGCGCCAGCGCTGCTGAAGGGTGAGCAGTGCCTCCCAGCTGGGCTCGGCTCCGGGACCACCACTGTCGACATGACTACGCATGGCACGCAGTCCATGGCCGAATGCCCTCTCCAACGCACGCTCCCCGCGCTGGAGAACGGATGCCACGGTTCGGGTGTTGTGCTCCTGCAGGTTGGCGTCCAGGGCACCTCCATAGCTGCCGCTGAGGTTGGGGTGCTCCTGCCAGGTGTAGGCCTTGTCCAAATGGACATGGCAGTCCACCAATCGAGGCAGCACCATCCGAGATGGTGGCGATTGATCAGCCGTTAGGGGCCTGGGCTCAAGCAGACGTCCCTGATGCCAGACGAGCCGCACAGCCGTCAGCCCCTGTTTCTGGATTGCTGGCAGGGGCGTCGCAGGTTCGAAATCAAGCAGCCCCAGGGGAACCCAAGCCTCAAGGACACCATTCCCAGACGGTGACTCGAGCGACTGGGCGTCCGTCACTCCTCTGCACCGTTGATGGCGTCGGTTCTGAGGATCACAAAACGACCTGCCACACCAAGGCTCAGCACATCGAAGCCGGGCAGACGCAGCCCCGGCAACAACTCCTTCCCTTCCATGCGCGTGGAATACAAGCTGGCCACCACTAAGTTGCGACGGGTGGTGAACTGACCGGCCAGCACCGCCAGAGCATCCTGCTGAGAGGCAATCAACTCAGGGCAATTGCGAATCCAAAGACGCAGCACCATGGGCAGGTTCGGCGCCTCGCACAGTTCCTGGGTGCCCAACTTGACCAACTGGGCTCCGGCATGGGCCTCGTAATCGTCCATGGACGGATTGGAGAACACCAGCGACAGCACACCGGCCATGGCGACACCCCCCGTCAACAGCGCCAGTGCAGGCACACGTTGCGGACGCGATGAAGGGGACACCAGGCAGGCTGCGGCTCGTGTTGGTAGATTCTCACGGACGCGGCGGGCGTCGCCAAGTGGTTAAGGCAGCGGCTTGTGGCGCCGCTATTCGGGGGTTCGAATCCCCTCGCTCGCCCTTTTTCAACGATCGACCAGGGCTCTCAGCAGAGGTTCGGCACCCCAGCGAATGGGATCGGTGCAGGGCAAACCCAGAACTTGACTCACCCGATCAATCTCGACCGTTGCCTGATGCTCATCAAGGCGTGCCGTATTGAGGGCGACGGCAGCCACCTTGGCTGAAGCGCCTGCGCCATCAGGCCGTGCCCAACTGGCTAAGGCCTCTGTGGTGGTCACCAAGGTTGCAAGGTCGGGGAGAGGAATCTCAGGCAGCCGATCGATGCTCTGCTGGCCGGCCCGATGCACCAGCAAAAGGGCAGTCGGCTGGGTTCCGCGCAACAGGGGCAGGGTCGCGGTTGAAGCGGGATGACACAACGACCCCTGTCCCTCAACAAGCACAAGGCCCTGCTCGGGCAGAGCATCCGCCGCCCGAAGCACCGCCGCCTCCACTGCACCCGCGGCGTAATCCACCCGAACAGCATCAAGGGCAACCCCTTCGCCACTGATCAGAATTCCCGCCTGCCCCGTCCCAACAAATCGCGCGGGGATCCCTGATCGCTGGGCCGCTTCCAGCAGAGCCAGGCATGCGCTCATCTTGCCCACCGCCATGTCGGTTCCAACTGCCAAAAGGCGTCGACAGGAAAGCGCTGCAGCCCGTGCTTGGCCGATGCCGAGAGCCTCAGGCTCCCGTCGGAGATCCCAGATCCAGCGATTGGGCCAGCAGGCTTCTGCCAATGCCGGATCATCGGCCAGATAGGTATGGAGTCCACTGGCAAGGTGGAGTCCTGCGCGCAACGCCGCCAGGGCATCGTGGCGAACAGGATCCGGCAGCCGCCCACCAGAGGGAGCCAAGCCAACCACAGCGGCCTCCGGGTGATACGGAAGCGCCGCGGCCAAATCCGCCACCACCGGCACGTCTCGCTCGATGCCGGTGACCTGCTGCTGGGGCTTGCCAGCATGGTCTGGATCAATCACCGCGACGATCGGGCCGGCACGGTGGCGCAGCATGGCCAGACCGGTCTTGCCAGTGAGACTGGCCAAACCGCCGTGCTGGAGCAGCACCAAGCGCATCTCTCGAAATCCTGGCGGCGCCTGAATCCCGCTCATAAAGCTGCTGTGCTTTCACGCACACCGATAGCAGCGCAGCTCAAGGCCTGACTGCTGCGGGTCGAATCCCCAATCCAGATGTCGATGAAGGTCGCAAGCGATCGTCCTGCAGAACCAGACCAGCGAATGGATCGTCAACCAAGTTGAGATGGCTGTCGAGATCGGGCCAACGAATCAGGGGCAGCAACTGGGCCGCTGCACCGTTCAGCAGTGAGCTGTCGGAATAACAGCCAACCATCAGGTCCAACCCCTTCCGCTGCGCCACCCGGGCCATCAGCAGGGCCTGACTGAGCCCCCCAGTCTTCAAAAGCTTGAGATTCACACCATCCACCACCGGTGCCAGGCGCAGCAGATCCTCCAGATCCCAGCAGCTTTCATCCGCCACAAGAGGCATCGGGCAGTGCGGATGCAGCGCCGCGAACCCTGCTGTGTCGCGCACAGGGTCCAGATCGGGAGCCAGGGGTTGCTCCAGCAGCACCACCTGATGTGATGCCAAAGGCTCAAGCATCCGCCTGGTCTGATCCAGGGTCCAACCACCGTTGGCATCCACCTGGAGTTCGATCGCCACGCCCTGCCGCTGGGTTTGGTCCGTGATGGCCTGGGCCACAGCCTTCAACAGGCTCCGGTCGTGGTCCAACCCATCGGGGCTCCCCAGTTTGAGCTTCACCCGCGTTGCCGGCAGCTGCGTCCACCAGCGCGTCAGACGCTCCAGCACAGCAGTCACAGAGGCCAGTCCCAGGGTGACGCTTGTCGCAACACCCTCGGCCGCATCCAATCCCCAGAGCCGCCACAACGGGTGGCCGAGCCGTTGCCCATGCCAGTCCCACAGGGCCAGGTCAATGGCACAACGGGCCGGCGGACTCAAGGCCGCCAGCAGGGGCTCGAACTGTTGCGGACGGTCGGGATCCAAAGCATCCAATTGCGGCAGCAACGCAAGCAGCTCCTCTTCCACCGCCTCGAGCGCAAAGGCCCGATGACCGGTTTCGAATGCACCCGTCTCGCCGCGACCGATCAGACCATCCCGGTCAAGCCTGAGCTCCAAGCGCACCACAGATGCTGTGGTGCCCCGGCTGATCGTGAGGGGCACAGCCTTGGTGAGCGAAAACCGCCTGAGGGCCCAGCCCATCAACACCCGAGCGCCAATCCCCAAACTGACACAACACCGCTGTGGCTCACACTGAGAAGGCTTGAGCCAGAGTCTTGGTCGCCTCCGCCCCCCTCACCACTGACGCCACCGCCAATTCCCAGCGGGGCAGCTACTGGATCACCACCTTCGGCTGCCAGATGAACAAGGCGGATTCCGAACGGATGGCCGGAATTCTGGAATCGATGGGCTATCGGGAGGCACCGGCCGAACTCGATGCCGACCTGGTGCTCTACAACACCTGCACGATCCGCGATAACGCCGAGCAGAAGGTTTACAGCTACCTGGGCAGACAAGCCCAGAGGAAGCGAAGCAATCCCAATCTCACCCTGGTGGTGGCGGGCTGTGTCGCCCAGCAAGAGGGCGAATCACTGCTCAGGCGGGTGCCCGAGCTGGATCTGGTGATGGGTCCGCAGCACGCGAATCGACTCGAGACCCTGCTGCTTCAGGTGGACAGCGGCCAGCAGGTGGTCGCCACCGAGGACCATCACATCCTTGAAGACATCACCACCGCGCGACGGGACAGCAGCGTCTGCGGCTGGGTGAACGTGATCTACGGCTGCAACGAACGCTGCACCTACTGCGTGGTGCCTTCAGTACGAGGCAAAGAACAATCGCGACTGCCCCAGGCGATCAAGCTGGAGATGGAGGGGCTCGCTGCCCAGGGCTACAAGGAGATCACCCTGCTGGGGCAAAACATAGATGCCTACGGCCGGGATCTGCCGGGCATCACCCCGGAAGGTCGCCGCCAGCACACCCTCACCGATCTGCTCCACCACGTCCATGACGTGGAGGGCCTTGAACGGATCCGTTTTGCCACCAGCCATCCGCGCTACTTCACCGAGCGGCTGATCGATGCCTGCGCCGACCTGCCCAAGCTCTGCGAGCACTTCCACATTCCGTTTCAGAGCGGCGACAACGACGTGCTCCAGGCCATGGCCCGTGGGTACACCGTGGAGCGCTATAGGCGCATCATCGACCGCATCCGTGAGCGCATGCCCGATGCCTCCCTCAGCGCTGATGTGATCGTCGCCTTCCCCGGAGAAACCGATGCGCAATACCGCCGCACCCTCGATCTGATCGATGAGATCGGCTTCGACCAGGTGAACACGGCGGCCTATTCACCCCGGCCCAACACCCCAGCCGCCGACTGGGACAACCAGCTGCCGGAGGAGGTGAAGGTGGAGCGCCTGCGCGAGATCAATGCCCTGGTGGAACGCTGCGCCCGCAAGGCCAACGCCCGCTATGAAGGCCGCACCGAAGAAGTGCTGGCGGAAGGCATCAACCCCAAGGATCCATCGCAACTGATGGGGCGAACCCGCACCAATCGGCTGACCTTCTTCAGTGCCACGGGGTCGGATGGGCATGCCTACAACGCCGGCGATCTCGTGCAAGTACGCATTGATGCCGTTCGCTCCTTTTCACTCAGCGGTAGCCCCCTGCCCCGCTGAGCTCAACGCTGATACCTTTGGCGCTCCCACTGCTCAGGGGTCGCAGCAGCCATGCCGTCCAGTCCCATCACGGTCGGGCTCGTCTTTGGAGGCCGCTCTGGAGAACACGACGTGTCAATCCGATCTGCGGCGACCGTCGTTCGCGGCTTGCGCAGCGGACGCAACACAGATCGCTATGTCGTCCAGGCGATTTATATCGACCGTGATGGGCGCTGGTGGGGAACGGATCTCGCCGAGACGACCCTGGCCTCCGAAACCGCTCCGGAGCTCACACCGCCGCTGCCTCCCTCAGGATTCCAAGGATTCCCGGAGGGTTGCGATGCGGTCGACATCTGGTATCCGGTCCTGCATGGTCCCAATGGAGAGGACGGCACCATTCAGGGGTTGTTCAAGCTGACCGGCAAACCCTTCGTGGGTGCCGGAGTTCTTGGCTCAGCAGTGAGCATGGACAAACAAGCGATGAAGTCCGCTTTCGCCAGCGCCGGGCTGTCTCAAGTGCCCTACGTGTCGCTGCTGGCTTCCGAGCTCGAGGAGCCCAACAGCCGATCCGCTCTCCTGGATCGGATTGAAACGGAACTGAATTACCCCTGCTTCGTGAAGCCGGCCAATCTTGGTTCCTCTGTAGGCATCAGCAAGGTCCGTTCGCGTAAGGAACTAGAGGCTGGCCTCAACCAGGCAGCAGCGCTCGATCCAAGGCTGGTGGTGGAGCAGGGCGTCAACGCCAGGGAAGTGGAATGCGCCGTACTGGGGGGACGCACGCTCGAGGCGTCGGTGGTCGGCGAGGTTCGTTTTGATGCGGACTGGTACGACTACGACACGAAATACACCGCTGGGCGCAGCACCACGTTGATCCCAGCTCCCCTGTCCGATCAAGTGAGTGACCGCATCCGTGCTCACGCCTTGCAGGCTTGCGCTGCCGTTGGCGTCAACGGGATGGGACGGGTGGATTTCTTCTACGACGATGCAACCGATCAGTTGTGGATCAACGAAATCAACACCCTTCCCGGCTTCACGGCGCAAAGCATGTTCCCCATGCTCTGGGCGGCCAGTGGCGTAACACTCGACCAGTTGGTTCACCAACTGATCCAAACAGCAGGAGAATGAATGCAGCGTCCTTCGCCTGACCCATGAGCCACGGACTGCTCTGGTTTCCTCTGCTGCTGGCCTTTGTGCTGCTGGCCTCGCTTGGATGGCTGGAACGGCGGCGCCAAAATCTGTTTCGTGCCTGGGCCGAAGGCTCGGAACTGGCCAAGCTCGACGGATGCGGTGGTGCCCGACTGAAAGACGGGGAACTGCACTGGAGCAGCTTTGAGGCTGGCAAGTTTCAGAATCAGGGCTCGTTTGATGTCTGCCGGCTCGAGCTGGTGGAACTGATGTCACTTGCCTCCGGTGATGCCCCCCTTACGGATGAATCTCAGGGGCGCTGTCGACTGCGACTCATCGGCAAAGACCTCCAGATGGATGTTCCCTTCTCCGACGCCGACCGCGCTCGCAGCTGGGGTGAGCAATTAATGGCCCGGGCCCGGTGCGACCTTTGAGCCGGGTCATAAGCAAACACAAAGCATCTGAACGGCCCATCTCAGCCCAGATGGCCCGTCGCAGGGAATTACGCCGTCAACGGCGCCTCACCCTTTTGGTTCAGTTTTGGCGCCTCGTGGCCATGCTTGTTCTGAGCGGAGGATTCGCTTGGATCCTGCTGCGCCATGGCTGGACCCTTCCTGGCCCTGAGGCGGTGATCCTGAAGGGTGGCGCTGCCCTTGAGACGGACCAAGTCGTCGAGGCGGCCAATCTGCGCTTTCCCCAACCCCTACTGGAGGTCAGTCCCAGGACGCTTGAACAACAGCTGATTCGTTCCCTGCCGGTGCGCAGCGCTCAGGTGGAGCGCCAGATGCTGCCCGCTCGCCTCATCGTCAACCTGCAGCCACAAATCCCAGTCGCCCAGGCTGTGCGTCAGGGTCCCGCTGGGCGGGAACGAGGCTTGTTAGATGCCAAAGGGCAGTGGATGAGCCTGAATGACGCATCACCGCAACCGCTCACAAAAATCTTGGTGCGCGGTTGGAACGAACAGCAACGCGGCTATGTCGCTGAGCTGCTGCAACAACGGGATCGCTTCGAGGGGATGTTGAAAACTATCGTGATTCACCCTGATGGAGACATCAGCCTTGTCACAACGAGCCTGGGCAGGATTGATCTCGGAGGCGAACCAGCCCTGCTCAACACCCAGATCGAGACGATCATCCACCTCAACAACACGTTGCCGGAGCATCTACGCCAAGCCCGGAAAAGCAGTCTTGATCTCAGCGATCCCGACCGTCCGGAACTGCAATTAGCGAATCCACCCGTCCCCCAGAACGCCAAATCGCAACCCTGAGACCAGAGCGTTGAAAATCTGGAGACCACAACCTCAGCGCCTGGTTTGTGATCTGTTGAAGCCAGGACAGGGCTTCAGGGACATAATGCAACGCAACCAACTGGTTCAGCCTCGACGATGGAGATGGTGAGCGGCTCAGGGTCCTACACGGCAGCTGGAATCCAGCCCAGCCAATCCGCCCGCATCGAGGTCATTGGCGTTGGTGGGGGCGGCAGCAATGCTGTCAACCGCATGATCCTTAGCGATCTTGAGGGCGTTGGCTATCGCGTTCTGAACACGGATGCCCAGGCTCTGATCCAATCTCAAGCCCAGCAACGGCTACAGCTCGGGCAAACTCTGACCCGGGGACTCGGCGCCGGGGGCAACCCCACCATCGGTCAGAAGGCAGCCGAAGAATCCCGCACTGATCTGCACGACGCACTGCAGGGAGCAGATCTGGTGTTCATCGCCGCAGGTATGGGCGGTGGAACCGGAACTGGAGCCGCACCTGTGGTAGCTGAGGTGGCCCGGGAAGTCGGGGCTCTCACCGTTGGCATCGTCACCAAGCCATTCAGTTTCGAGGGCCGCCGTCGCATGCGTCAGGCCGACGAAGGAATCACACGATTGGCAGAGCATGTGGACACCCTGATCGTGATTCCCAATGACCGGCTGCGGGAAGCCATCGGCGGAGCACCTCTTCAAGAGGCATTCCGCAGTGCAGATGATGTCCTGCGCATGGGCGTCAAAGGCATCAGTGACATCATCACTTGTCCCGGCCTGGTGAATGTTGACTTCGCGGACGTTCGCTCCGTGATGACCGAAGCAGGTACAGCACTGCTGGGCATCGGCATCGGGTCTGGCCGGTCCAGAGCCGTGGAGGCAGCCCAGGCTGCGATCGCAAGTCCACTGCTGGAAACAGAGCGCATCGATGGGGCCAAAGGCTGTGTGATCAACATCAGCGGCGGCAAGGACATGACCCTGGAGGACATGACCACCGCTTCAGAAGTCATCTACGACGTCGTTGATCCGGAGGCGAACATCATCGTGGGCGCCGTGGTGGATGAAGCTCTCGAAGGAGAGATTCACGTCACTGTGATCGCCACAGGATTCGATAACAAGCAGCCCTACCGCAGTGAGCGCAGCCGCTCCATGCCTGCCATGGCGACCCAAACGGAACCCGAAGAGAACGGCGCCAGAATCCCTGAATTCCTGCGTCGCCGTCAGCAGCAGAACAACAGCTCCGATTGAAAGTCCTGAGGAATCTGACTCTCAATCAAGCGGTCTGAAAGTGGTGACCCGGAATCCACGCCTGCCCTGAGCATCCCGTGTGGCTGCTCCCTTCCGGTTCTGACCAGATTTGGGCGTCGGAGCCGCATGGGTCCGAGTCGGCAGAATGCTAGCAATGAGCCCCCGAGGGGTTCTGAAGCTGCATGCGTCCTTCTGATCTGACCCGCTTCAAGCAGAAGGGCCACCCCATCGCCGTGCTCACCGCATGGGACAGCCTCTCTGCGTCTCTCGCAGAAGCAGCCGGTGCCGATGTGGTGTTGATTGGCGACTCACTGGCCATGGTGGCGCTGGGCCATGCCACAACACTCCCTGTGAGCCTGGATCAGATGCTCCATCACACTCAGGCGGTGGCGCGGGGATTGACAGCCATGCCGGCCGATCAACCCCTGTTGGTCTGCGACCTCCCATTTCTCAGCTACCAGTGCGGAGAAGACCGTGCCGTGGCGGCTGCAGGCCGACTGCTGAAGGAGTCCAGTGCTGCCGCAGTGAAGCTGGAGGGAGCGGAGCCTGAGGTCGTGACCGTGATCGACCGACTGGTGCGGATGGGCATTCCCGTGATGGGGCACCTTGGCCTCACCCCCCAGGCCGTGCATCGTCTGGGCTATCGCCGTCAGGCCACGGATGCCATCAGCCAAGAGCGCCTGCTGGATCATGCGCGCACTCTGGAACAGAAGGGTTGCTTCTCTCTGGTGCTGGAACATGTCCCGTCGGAGCTGGCGAGCAAGGTGCAACAAGCCCTGAGCATTCCCGTGATCGGCATCGGAGCTGGTGAGAGCTGCGATGGCCAGGTGCGCGTCACGGCAGACCTGCTGGGCCTAACAACAAAACAACCTCCGTTCAGTCCGGCCCTTGTGGATGGGCGCCAACTGTTCATTGAGGCGTTGAAGGGGTGGGTCAACCAGACCCGGAACCAAACTCCACCCATCACAGGAAACACCCATGACAATCAATAATTCCAATCAGAGCCTAAAAAGCCCCGCGCCACAAGGGCTTCGACTGATGCGAAGCCTGGAGATGAGTGGCTGAGTGATTACAAGAATCGATGCGGTTGCAAGTGAGTTGCAAACGAGACATTCGTTCAGCTTCAGTTCCGCCAGCCGGCTGGGGGGGGGGTGCCGCACCGATGGTGAAGTACAGGACCGACGCCGTTGTGGACGAATAGATGCCGGCAAGAACGTCAGGTGTTGTGAGCCCGGGAAGTATCAGTCAGTGGGCTGACACTTCAGATGATCTCTTTACGGCCAGCCTTGATTTTCTCCCTGGCTGTAAGGAGGCCATAGACGAGCAACCCGAGAAGAGCGATGTTCATGCCAATGAAAAACATCATTTCCATGATCTTGTGGCAACTTGTTCCTTAATAGGCAGGAGATGCAAGCCGGCCTATCCGTCAGAAGACTCATTTCAAACCCTGGATCGACATTGAAGGTTGAGGCCCTCAGTGCCTAGTGGACCAGCAATCCATTGACCAAATCACATCTGTCACCTGATCGGCGTTGATCCATGTGATGACGCTGGTATCGACATCAGCCTCCTGAAACAGGAAGATCAGCCGCCCCATCCACCAGTCCCCCTGCTCAACATGATCGCCGCCAACGAGCAAGAAGTGCCGGCGAAGGACGCGGAGCAAGAGGGCTACAAGCTTGACGACGAGGTTGCTGGGATCCACGAACACCGAACCCCTTTAGTACGCCCATACAAACAGCCACGACTCATGGGGCCGGTGGCAACGGTCATCCGTACCTCCGTTGCCTGCTCTCGATTTTTAAGATCCAAGGGTCTGACAGCTGAGCTGCAACCAGACAGTTGAACCATCTCTGGTTCTGAGGGGTTCCGGAGATTTTTTATTTGCTTTCCCATGGATCAAGCTGAAATCAACAATTGGATATCCATCGCGGAGAGCATGGAAGCCAAGGGCGATACGGAGAGCTGGTTTTACCTTCGCGCTCGCGCAATTGCTGACGGCAAGGCGGATCCCATGCCCAATATTTCAGAGTTGATGGGTGATCCAGCTTGATCTGCCTGACCAGATGATGCATTGCAATGCCAGGCAAAAGATGTGCACTAGTCGAAATTTTTTCTAGTGGAACCAACTCTCGTTGATCCCGACCTGATCACCTATCACTGATATGAGACTGCTATTGAGACCTGGCTCGGCCGACTTAAGCGTTTGGGGAGACGCGGGCGAGGGAACCCGCGAACATTCCGTCTCCCAAGGGCTTGCAGTGGTGCTCGCGCCCCATTTATCTTCACAGCCAACTTGAGGAGATTTGGCTAGTGATTAATGCCTAATTTGGTGCATTTGATACCCAGCGAGGGGTCGCCTGTCAGCGAAGATTGTTTCGAAGGCAGTGGTGCCTTCAATACGTCGTTTGGGGGTGGGCTGAGGGGCCTACCTCTTTTTTTTGGCATGCTCCGCGAAGTTGTCATTCAGACGTGTCTCGCCCAAGTCGCTGATACCAGTCGCGACAGCAGCCTCTTGTTCATCAGCTCAATGGATATGACTGACTTTTGGCCTTAGCAGTCCTCTCCGAAACCTCTTCCCACCACAGAATCACCTCAATCAGCACCTGATTGCTGACAGCCATTCCTTCGGGATCGGTGAGGCACCAACGCCCTGCCCGCTGCTGCAGCCA
>Ga0189289_10244_pt1 | contig 39631 bp, 43 predicted proteins | sample UW106minimetaG_FD_130313 | JGI IMG/M metagenome (GOLD analysis project Ga0189289, IMG submission 130313) | Marine microbial communities from the Costa Rica Dome - UW106 mini metaG | ecosystem: Environmental > Aquatic > Marine > Oceanic > Photic zone | place: Costa Rica: the Eastern Pacific...
CTCCACCGAGATCCGCAACCTGCAACGGACCGATGTGCTGGAAGTGGAGGAAAACTTCGCCAAGGGTCAAAAAGGCAGCTCTGCCATGCCCCACAAACGCAACCCAATCCGCAGCGAGCGGATCAGCGGTCTGGCCCGAGTGCTGCGGAGTTACACCATTGCCGCCCTGGAGAACGTGGCCCTCTGGCATGAACGCGACATCAGCCACAGCTCCACGGAGCGAATGATGCTGCCCGATTGCTCGGTCACCCTGCATTTCATGCTGCGGGAGATGACAAGCGTTGTGAAGGGTCTCGGGATCTACCCCGACAACATGCGACGCAACATGAATGTGTATGGCGGCGTGGTGTTCAGCCAGCGGGTGCTGCTCGCCCTGGTCGGCACAGGCATGAGCCGGGAGGAGGCCTACAGGGTCGTGCAGCGCAATGCCCATACGGCCTGGAACACCGCCGGCGGCGACTTCCGCGCCAACCTCGAAGCGGATGGCGATGTCACCCGCCGGCTCTCCGCAGCGGAGCTGGCTGACTGCTTCAGCACCGCATTGCACCAGGAGAACCTGGGCGTGATCTGGGAGCGACTGGGGATTTAATCAGCGCCTGGATGATCCAAATCCCGTCGGCAGGCCGAGAAGCCGGAAGACCGAAGCCGCATCGACAATCGGCTCGAGCGGCAACATGGCATCGGTCATCGTGTCCGTGACCTTGGTGAAGGTATTGCGGTTCACAACCACCACATCACCATTGCGCAATGGCGGGTTGTTGGCACTGCTAAGCACAGCATTGGGGTCGTAACGGAGTTGCTTGACCGTGGTGCGGCCCTGGCCATCCATGCGGATCAAGTCCACCCGCTTCACACTGCCGCGGCGGGTGACTCCACCGGAAGCCAGGATTGCACCGGACAACGGAGCATTGGAACGGATTTCAACCACTCCCGGAGAAAAAACCTCACCAATGACCTGCACATTGATCGCCGTCGGGGAAAAGTTTGAGGCAGCCGTCGTCAGCAGGTCCACATTGACTGGCGATTTCGCCTTATGAACCCGGATGCTGTCGCCGTCATAAATCAACGGGTTGGGGGCAAATCCTCCTTTTTTCAGAACATTGAGGTAGTCGAATACATAACTCTGGGTGGGTCCACCAGGGGTTGCGGAAGGGCGTAGAAGCTCCAAACGGGCCAAATCCCCCGTGGCGCTAATCCCCCCAGCCTTCTGAATCACATCCACCATTGTCGGCCAGCCGCCCCCGTCGTTGCCGACTCCGGTGACCTCGCCAGTCGCCCCTAGGGATCCCGAACTGTTGACAGGAAGGGTGAAAACTCCCGAGCGCAGGACCTCGCCGGTCACCGTGACCCGGACCGGACGCTGCTCAACCAGGTCGAGATAGACCAGAGGTCGCCGGAGGAATTGGTTGTAGCCATCGGTGATCCGCTGACGCGCCTCCTCAAGGGTCAACCCCCACACCTCAACCGTGCCAAGCCGCGGCAGGTTGATGGTGCCGTCGCTCAAAACCTGAACCTGAGCCTCATAACCCTCGATCTTGAACACGGAGGTCACCAGCCTGTCCCCAGGGCCCAGGCGGTAGCGGTAGGTCTGGGGCGGCAGCCTGGGCGTGGATGGCAACGGCGGCGGCGCCTGCAGCGGCGTGGTGACCCTCGCCGGTGTTTTCAGCCAGTTGATCCGCTCTTCGGCCTTCAGCCCACCGCCAAGGAACACAGGAGCCATGAGCACAACCGCTGCAGCAACACCTGCGGAGAGACCGGTCCTTGAGGGCACAACCATGGGTGGAACTGAGACAGCATCCAATTTGACGCCAATCTTCCCGCATAATGCGATTCAGGCATATGGCCCATGACGAAGACCGGACCAGCAGCGCAGGATGACGTCCTGCTTCCTCAAGGCTGGAGCGAAACCAACCAAGCCAGCAGCCTTCTGTTCCGGCTCGACGGCCTAGAGCTGCATCTCATCCCTGGATCAAAATTTGAGGCCGTCGCCGATGCCGTCGGCACCCTGAGGGAATCCACCTACCGCCAGCAGCTTTCCGGCTCCGGCAGCACGAGAGACCTCGACGGCCGTGACGCGGCCTACGACCACTTAATCCTGCTGGAGGCCGGCAGCAGTGCCCTGGCGGGCTCCGCCAGGCTGCAGTTCATTCCTCAGTACACAGCAGCTGAGGACCTTCCCGGCAGCCAGCAGTCCTACTTGGAGCATGTCTACCCCGGCATCAAAGCGATGCTTGCGGGGCAAACCCACCATGTGGAAATTGGCAGGGTGGCGTTAGCCCAGCGCTTTCAACGCCAACCGCATTCCCTAATGGCCCTCTTCCGCGGAGGGCTCCTAATCGCAGCTCACTCGAGGTTCAGCATCCTGCATGGATTGGTCTCTTACAACCACTTCGCCCACAGCGATGCCATTAATACAGCCTTTCTCACTGCATTGATGCGGCCTCCGTACCGCAGGATCAGTCCGGTGCTGCCCCCTCCGCGTCACCCGATCAACGAAATCCAGCCCGATGACAGCATCCACCCGATCGGCAATGTTCAGGCCCTGGAAGTAGCGATCCGAGAAGAACACAGCGACGACTTCCGGCTGCCGGTTCTCTTGCGTCAATACTTCAATCTGATGGGAGCCAAGGTCTGTGACCTATCTCTGGCGAGGGATTTCAATCAGATCACTGAAATCCTGATGGCCGCCGACCTTTCTCAGCTGCCGAAAGATCGCCTGTCTTTCTTCATCGACGTTGACCACCAACCCGTCTACCAGCAATTCAGCTGGTACCGGGGCGAGTGATGAACGAAGCGACGCTGGTACTTTGACTTGATCAAAAGGGTGCGGGTGTTGACAGAGGGAATCTCCAATAAGCAACAGCTGGAGGTACGCCTTGTCGAGATCCTGCATCGCATTTCCGGCGCAGATCCGTCTGTCATCACACGTGATGCGCGCTTGATGGAGGACATCGGGATCGACTCCTTGGGGTTCTACGAAATTTTGATCGAGGCCGACACCTGTTTCGGTATTCGCATCCAAGAGGAGCAGCTGCTGCAATTCAAGACAGTTGGCGATATCCAGAGCCATCTGGAATCTCTCGACATCGATCTGACCAGCTCGAAAACCGCCTAACCGTGGCAGTGCTTCAACAGCTCTCCCAGCGTGTTTCGATCGTGGGCTGGGGATCAGTCTCACCCCTTGGCTGTGACGCAGGATCAACTTGGGATGGCGTCTTAGCAGAGCGCTCCGGCATCCGCGCCCTAACCGCAACCTGGAGCGACGATCTGCCGGTGCGCATTTCGGGCTGCGTGCCCGAGGCCGCGACAGCGTCCCTGGAGCCGCTCCTGCTGCGCCGCTCCGATCGCTGCGCCCAGCTGGGACTTCTTGCCGCCCGGGAGGCCTGGGCCATGGCCACCGCAGCCATCGGAGGCATTGACCCTGCGCGCGTGGCTGTGGTGCTGGGCACCGGCATCGGAGGGCTCCACACAATGCATGAACAGCACACCCAGCTGACCGCCGGAGGACCGAGCCGGGTCAATCCCCTCACCGTGCCGATGTTGATCCCCGACGCAGCGGCCGGCCAAGTCGCAATCGACCTGGGCCTGCATGGTGGTGCGCACACCCCCGTTTCGGCCTGCGCATCGGGGGCTGAGGCCATGATGCTGGCCCAGATGCTGCTCAATGATGGGCGGGCCGATCTCGTCCTGGCCGGCGGCACCGAAGCACCGGTGAACCGACTGGGGCTCGTGGGCTTCTCCGCGATGCGGGCCCTTTCCTCCCGTAATGATGCCCCTGAGCAGGCCTCTCGGCCCTACAGCAAAGACCGGGACGGTTTTGTGCTCTCAGAGGGTGCCGGAGTGCTGGCGATGATGCGGGAGGAAGACACCCCGTGCGGTGCTGCCCTGGGTTGGCAACTAGCCTGCGGCAGCAGTAGTGACGGCCATCACATCGTGGCTCCTGAACCTCAGGGCACCCAGGCCAGCCTGGCGATCGAGGATGCCCTACGTCGGGCTGGAGTTGAGCCTGGGGATCTCTGCGCCATCCAGGCCCATGCCACCGGCACCAGCCTTGGAGACCTCGCCGAAGCAAGGGCGCTGCGGCGCAGCCTGGGCTCTGCCGCCGATCACATCCCGGTCTTTGCACCCAAGGGGCAGCTGGGGCATCTGCTTGGAGCCGCGGGAGCCCTCGAAGCAATACTTGGATTGCAAGCGCTTCGGCAGGGGACGTTGCCCCGCAGCATCAATTCCGATCCTCTCGACCCTGAAGTGGAGCTCGCCGTGACCAGCCAAGGGCCAGTCGAGCTTTCTGGCTCAGGTGCCGAACGACTGATGCTCAAGAACGCCTTTGGCTTCGGCGGTCACAACATCAGCCTTGTGCTGTCTGCTCCCGGTAATACTGCTGAACAGCAGCGCTGAAACCCTCCCGGTCACGGGGGTCCGCGGGCAGCTGGAGATCATCCGCCCGCCCACGGCGGCAGTAAATCGTGCCCAATGGCGCTGTTAAACGACCCAGCAACAGCTGCAGCGGTTTGTAGCGCGCGCCGACGGCCCCCTCCAATCCGTCGTAGCTAAAGAACCACGGCACCACCCGGCCGCCGTAATGCTGGGCAAGCATGAAAGCACTCGGCGACACCCGCTCCTCAATCGGCGTCACAAGAGAGCCGTTGGGGGCAATCATGATTTCGCCGTGATCCCTCAGCAAGGTTGAGGCACTCATCATCCCGGCGAGGCGAGACTGGGGCTGGCGATGGTCCAAAACAGCCGAGCCTGCGTTGCGCGCGGCAGCGGCATAACCGGGCAGCACCCAGCGCAGGTGCAGCTGCGCGGTGGTCAACCCCGGCAAGCGCAAAACCCCTTGAGTCACAAGGCCATCACAGGGACTGCGGTGATTAAAGATATGCACCAAGGGGATGTCGGCCGGTTCCGAGGGTTGGCTGTCATCCACCACCACCTGAATGCCCAGGGCCCGAAGAGCCACAGAGGACGCCAGAGTCATCAAGGCTGCTGCCCAGTCCGGTCGTCGCAGCAGCATGGCCGGAAGCTGCAAGCCGTAAAGCGTGAAACCCAGAGCGGCCCAAGCCAGCCGTGCCATGAGTCGCCCTAGCAACAGCACGGGGTTACTGAGCGTCCCTGATTTCGGGATCGGAAGTCTGGGGCTGGGGGGGAGCTTACGGGCTTCCGGACCGATCGGGAACGTGGTGCGGAAGGGGAAATCTCCATCGAAATTTCCATTCACCTGCGTGGTGAGCACCAAATGGTTGTAGAAGCGATAAAACAGAGCTCGATCACTGGGCTGCGGGTCACACCAAAACGCATTGAGCGGTTTCTGATCCGTCAGACCCTCCAAGTTGTAGAAGGTGTTCCCCATCGTTTTGGTGGGCACCGCATGGAACAAAGCCTGCAGACCCACGGTGCTGTTCACCGTGATCACCCCACGGCAAGTCCGCAGGTATCGGCTGAGGGGGCCATCGTGGATGTAATGGACCCGGCCCGAGACGCCGTATTGCTTGGCGAGAAGCCGGATCAGAGATGCGTAGTTGTTGTAGCCCCGATCCCGAGGATGGTGCTTGAAGGCCAGATGGTCGGAAGCGTGAGCATGACCGGCGAAAGAGCGGATGACATCTTCAATGAAGTCATGCATGCCGCGATAAGGCGACCCCATCTGAATCTGCGAATCACTCGAGACCTGCAGAACAGCAAGGAAAAAAGAGAGGTGTTCTAGCAACCGCTGCTTCACCGATCGTTCTTGCCAGCGATAAAGCCAATAACGCCAGGTGCCGCGCACCTGACACCAGAGGAACCCTGGTGAGGGCTGAAGCTTGTGCTCCCCCTCAATAATCGGGTAGCGGGTAAAGGCGTGCTGAATAAATGTCGGAGCCTTCCAAGCCTTGCGCCAGCGCCAGCCCGGATCCAGCACGATGTTTTGCGGCAGCTGGTCGCACTGGGGCAACGCCCTATAGAAGGCTGCTGGCTGGTTGAGGTTGGAGCGAGCATTCACCCGGTCCCGTTCCAGGGTCACGTAGTTCGGGCGCAGGTAACCCAGCTCAAACACCCAGGCCTCAATGCCGAGGTTCTGCGCCTCTTCAATCGCGATCCGGTGGGGAATGATGAAGTCGCCATACATAAAGATGTGGCGTATTCCCCGCTCTTCGATCAGCCGGCGAAGGAAGGGCCGCCACGACTCCATTCCCTTGCCATACGGCACACAGACATCGGCCGGGAAGCCAAATTCCCGCAGGGGGAACGCCACCTTGGTGACAGGAATGCCGCACCCCTGCAGGTAGCGACAGAAGCGAGCGAAGAACAGACCGATGGGGCCCATCAACAGCAGAACCGGTCCGTCGATCCGCACCTGCACTAGAGCTGGCGCCCGTCCCCTGGCCAAACTGCATCCCGCCCATGAATGAGCAAAATCCTGACACGCCTCAACGGCGCCGGATCCGGCCCCAGTGGCGGAACAGGGCCTGCACAAGCGTGCGCCGCTGCGGTGGAGCGGCGCGCCAGGCCACCAGTTCGTCGATGGCCTGCTCCGGCGTAATGAACCAGCCGCTGTCGCGGCTGACATAGAGGGGATAGTCGATCAGTGCGGCATGAACCAGCTCGTCCAGGGACAAGGGCCGCTGACGGCGGCCGCAATGCTCGCGGTCGTGGGTGAGTCCCCAGCCGGCATAAAACGGCAAGCCCCAGCAATGCACCTCCAGGCCGCGCAGCAACGCCTCAAACCCCGCCAGCGATGTGAGCACGTGCAGAGCATCGATCTGAGTGAAAAGCTGCTGAATCGAGCCCTGCGGCAGCACAACATCACAGAGCTCGGCGGCATCTTCCTCGCCAGCACCGGCACGGCAGAGGCCGGCCACAACATCCGGATGCGGTTTGTAAACGAGATAAGCCTCCGGCTCCGCCGCCCGCACCGCCGCCAGCAAGGCACGGTTACTGCGCAGGCCAGGGGCGCCATAGCGGATTGACGCATCGCTTTCCACCTGTCCGATCACCAGCACAACCCGGCGCTGACCAGCAGGACGAAGCCAAGGCTCGGCCTGGAGGTTGTATTTGGTGATCGCCTCCTCCACCAACCGCTGACGCAATGCTGAAGCCCTCTGCCGTTGTGCAGAGGTCCACTCCCCCGTTGCCAGGTGTGTTTCCAGATCGCTGGGTCTGGTGGCGTCGTAATAAACGCCCTGGTGATCCACCACCCAGGACACCGGATCCACCAGATCAGCCCCCAGTCCGACCGAGCGGAGAAAACCGTCTTCCACCTGCAGCACAGGCAGCTGCCGACGCGCAGCGGCCTCGAGCAGCCGCGGCCTGGCGCGGCGGCCCCAGACCACCACAGCATCAACGCCCTGCGGAATCCGCCGCCATGGAGCGCGAAACCGCAGCTGACCGCCCGCCATGAAACGACGCAAACTGCGCTGTTTCCAGGGCGTGAAGCCGAAGACCACACATCGCCGCGGCTGTTGCCTCTGCAGGCGCCGCTGTAAACCAATCGCATCCATCAAGGTTTCGATGCTGCAGGGCTGATGCCGGTGGGGGTCGATGCAGCGGCAGGCACCTACCAGTGCGGCATGCACCAGGGCCTCCAGGCTGGCTCCCTGGCGTCGCCGGGCCGGGGCTTCACATCGGTCATGGGTCAGCCCCCATCCGGCATAGAAGGGCATGCCGAAGCAGTGAACAGGGCGCCCCCACAGCAAAGCCTCAAATCCCATCTGGGAGGTGACCACATACACCGCCCGAGCCCCCTCGAGCAGCTGCGCGGGATGGCCACCATCCGCACTCAAGCGAACGCGGGGCTGGGCCAGATCCCGGGCATTGAAATGACCCCGGGCGCGGCCGGAGATCACATCCGGATGCACCTTCAGCACCACCGTGCAGTCAGGATGTTCGACCAAAGCGGCCTGAAGCATCCGCTGAAAACAATTGGCATCGGCCAGTCCGAGAGCGATCGATCGATCCCCGGCGGATTGATCCACCACCAGCACATAGGGCTCCTGGGGAGCTTCCGCCTCCACGGGAGGGTTCACCTTGCTGAGCCGCTGCTCGCGCCAGAGCCTCTGCAGTGCGCGGGAACGATCGGCCTCAGCCCCGGTAATCGGCGCCGCGATCAACTGCTCCATTCGGCTGGGGGCCGTTGCATCGAAGTGCACCCCCAGCTCATCCACCAGCAGACCAAGCGGTGGGTGAGCCCGGCCCTTGGCCACGGAACGCAGCAGACCGTCCTCGAGATGCCACACCGGTAGGCCCCAACGGCGGGCGAGGTGCTCTACCCGCAGCGCACTGGGCCGCCGCCCCCAGGCCAGCAGCACGTCTACATCACGGCGACGGCCCGGCACCAAACGATCCGGCGCCATCAGCTGCGGCAGTGAGCGGTGCGCAAGCATGCCCCGGGCAGGAACACCGAGCCGCAGAGCAGCAGGCCTGGTCATCGGGTAAGACAGGACGCACTGAATCCTCACCGATGGCAGTCCCCCGTGGTGCGCTGGCCTTGATCCCCGCACGGGGTGGATCGAAGGGAATTCCGGGCAAGAACCTACAAAAGGTGGGCGGTGTGTCTCTGATTTGCCGCAGCATTCGTGCTGCCCAGGCCAGCCATGGCGTTGGCCGGGTGGTGGTGAGCACCGACGATGACGCCATCGCGGCAGCCGCCGAAGTCGAGGGCGCGGGTGTCATTCGGCGCCCCGCAGTCATCGCTGGCGACACGGCCAGTTCGGAATCGGCGCTGTTGCATGCTCTCGACGTCCTGGAACAGGAGGGTCCCTTGGAAACCGAGCTGGTTTTCCTGCAATGCACCTCCCCGTTCACAACTGGGGCGCAAATCGATGCGGTGCTGACTGCCTTGAGCCCAGAACGCTGCAACAGCAGCTTCGCCGTCACCCCATGGCATGGCTTCCTCTGGCGCGCCGATGGGCGGGGCATTAACCACGACCCTGAGCAACCCCGCCAACGCCGCCAGGACCTGGAACCAGCTTTTCTGGAAACCGGTGCGATCTACGCCATGCGCGTCGCCGACTTCCGGCGCTGCGGCAGCCGCTTTTGCCGTCCGTCAATCCCGGTGGTGCTGGAGCAGGTGGGGCCAGAAATCGACACGCCCGACGATCTGGCCCTATGCCGCAGCATCGCGGCACAGAAAGCCGAGTAATTTTGCTCGGCAAAGTGTCGGAGTCGATGGCGCCCGCAGAATCCAAGCGCCTCCTCGGCCGCAAGGTCACAGCCGTTGCCTGCTTCGACTCCTTCGGGAAGCTGGCGATGACCATGCTGGCTGCCTGCCGGCGGGAGGGAGCTGAGACCACCCTTTTGCTCCTGCAGCTGAACAACCGGGCCCTGTCCAGGCGGCAGCGCCTCGAAATTCGGCGGATCGATCCCAAGATCCGCATTGAAAAACACAACTGGAACGATCTGCGCCAGCTCTGTGGCGCCATGGCTGGGGACGTGGATGGATTGATCTTGGGTCTGGATGGCCAGCGCAGCCGCGATGCTCTGCTGCAACTCCAGAACATTTGGGCGCATCAAGAGCAACGGCCACGCCTCATCAGCGCTTACCCGGGAATCCTGTTCCGGTTTGGTCTCGAAGGGATGATGGATCGGTCGGGCGCCGACTTGCTCTGTCTCAACAGTGCTGACGACCTGGCCCTTTATGGGCGAGGTCGCAAGGCCCTCGGCCTCGACAGCAGCAATGCCGTGGTGACGGGCCTGCCGATTCTTTGGCATACAAAACCGCGCACATCAGCCCCGGAAACCCCCTCGATCGTGTTCTTCGAACAGCCCTCGATTCCGGTGCATCCCCTACAGCGCCGGTTCCTTTGTGAGCAGATCAAAGAGCTAGCCGCGGCCTGGCCCGATCACCCCGTGATCTTCAAACCGCGAACGTCGAGCATCGAGAGCACCCTGCACCGGCGCCATGGGGAGATGGCGAGTGTGATCGACAAGATGACGCGCGATCAGCCGAATCTTCGCCTCAGTTTCAAGCCCGCGACCCGACTGCTGCGCCAGTGCGGTTGCGCCATCACCGTCTCCTCGACGGCCGCCATGGAATCGATGGCGATGGGGATCAGCACACGCATCGTTGGTGATCTGGGCGTGACCGAAACCCTCGGCAACCACTTCTTCGCCAGTTCGGGCGCCATTGCCAGCTTCGCTGCGATCAAGGCCAACCCCTTCGACGTCACCCATGACGCTCAATGGCTCGAGCAGCAAGGCCTGCAGCGGGACGGTGAGGATCGCTTCATCACGGCCTTGGTCGACCGACTGAACAGACCGACCACACCCCTTGGAACCTCAAACCATGGTCCCCTGAGCTGGGGCAGCAGTGACTGGCAGAAGGCCGCCTTGCGCAACGGGGGCCGAAGGATGCTGAGCAGTGGTGGCGCCCGCTCCAGCCAGCGCAAACGGCACCGCACCCGGCGCATGCTGCGCAGCCTGCGGGACAGCGTGGTGGGGTTCGGCTGGCTGTCGAAACTGCTGCGGGAACGATGACCCTTCTGCTGATCAGCGACGGAGGGCTGGAGCGTTCCGCCTGCTTGCTGATGGCAGAGGCGCTTGAACACCAGGGTCAGCGCTGCATCACGGCTGGGCCAAAACTTCATGGACACCAGCCCCTGGCCACACCTGCACAGCAGCTGAACATCGATCTGCAGCATCTGCCCGCACACCCTCTGTTGGATCAGGTCTCAGCCATTGGCTTGTTCCTGGAGAAGCCAGAGCAGGTTCAGCACTTCATCGAGACCTATCAAGGCCTCTGCAATGCGCGCGGTCGGCGCGCGGCGAAGCTATTCAGCGGCCCCCTCGTGCCCTTGGTGGGCGATGCCCTGATCCGCGATCTCACGCTGCGCATGGGCTGTGATCTTCTTCTGGTGAGCGGCGAACACCAGCGCCGTCAACTTCGATCACTCACCTTCAACTGGCCCGCCAGCCTGCCGACGCCGCCCGTGATCAGCACGGGCTTCTGGTTTCCCCAGACCACACCCTGCGCTCCAGCCCAGCAGCCCCTGCTGCTCGCATTGATCCAAGAGAGGATCCCCACCCACATTGGAGCCCGCGATCAACTGCTGCGCCAACTCAACACCTGGGCGCGGCAACGGCCGAAATGGACCGTGATCTTGCAACGCGACCACAGCTGGAGCTCGACGACGGCGCTAATGCCAGGCGACGCGCCCCTCGCCGAGAACCTGGTGGAAGCCTCACCAGGCCAGCTACTGCCACTGCTGGGATCCTGCACCGCCTGCCTAACGGTGAGTTCCCCTTGGAGCCTGGCGGCGATGGATTGGGGCCGCATCCCAATCATCGTGGGCGACTACGGCATCCATGATGAACAAAACACGACGGGCTTCTTCGGCTGCGGTGCCATGCATCGCCTGCGCAGCATCCCCAACCTCGATGCCGTGAACGCGCTGCCAACGGCGAACCGAACCTGGCTCGATGGCATGGGCGCTGACATCAAAGACGGACCGAAGCGCCTGATCGAAGCCCTGAGCGAGCTTACCCGCCGGGACGTGAGATGACAGCGACACCGACACGGCCCACGCTCAACGTGCTGTTGATCGCTGACAGTGACAGCCAACTGCTGGCCTGCGAGGCCCTCTGCGGCGCTCCGACCGCGCTGAACGTGCACTGGACCCTCAACGTGATTCCACGGGATGGAACACCCCAGGGGTTGTTGCAACGCCTCGGTCAGCACATCACCCTGCGCCATCAGGGCCTGGCTCGGCTGCTGAGCGATCAGCGTCTGCAGAGCTTTGATGCCATCGGCGTGTTCTTGACGGGCAGCAAGCTCAATGACATCCGTCTTGCCCTGCAACGGCATCCCAAACGCCCCTTGCTGTTCTGTGGTTTCAACGGCGTGGTGCTGGACCACTTCATCGAAGGGGTGAGCTGGCGGCTTGGCTACGACCTGATCTGCCTCAGCGGACCGCGAGATCAGGAGGCCCTGGCCCAGCTGGTGGAGGGGACCCCATTTACACATCAGCGCACCGTGCTCACCGGTCTGCGGCGCAACGCCCCCAGCTCAGACCTGGTTCCTGTCGCCCAGCGTCCGCGGCGCCTGGTGTTTGCCGAGCAAGTGATCATGCCCGCATCGCCCCCCGAACGGGCCCGGCTGGTGCGGCTGCTCAGCGATCTTGCTATCCGTTCTCCTAACTGGGAGGTGCTGATCAAACCCCGAATCGCGCCGGGAGACGCCACCTTTCATGACGTCGAAACCCACATCAGCACGACCCTGCAGCAGACCCTAGGGGTGCCTCCCGCAAATCTGCGGCTGGACTATCGCCCGCTGCCGGTGTTGCTGAAGCAAGCCAGGCTGCTGGCCACCCTTTCCTCGACAGCTTTTTTCGACGCCCTCGACTTCGGCTGCCGGACGATTGCCATTAGCGATCTGGGCCTGCAACCGAACTACGGAGGCCACGTTTATGCGGGCAGCGGGGTGTGGCGCTCCCTGGAAGCCATCCCCAACCTGGATTCCCTTGATGCCGAAGGGCCATCCCCGGATCCGCGCTGGCTGGAGTGGATGGGCTACGGGCAGCAATTCAGCCCCTCCGCCCTGCTCCAGGCCCTGCAGGAGCAGAAAGGCCAGCCACCGCAATTCCTCCCCAGCACGATCGGCTACCCGGGCAATGCCCAGTCCAGCTTCAACCAACTGCGGTTGGGAGCGGAAGCCGCCATCGCCACTGGCGACTGGAGCAGTGCTCAGGAGCTGCTGTGCCAGGCGGCCCTGATGCGCCCGCTCCACCGCGGCGTCGCCCGTCGATATTGGGCTGTCCGCCAGCCCAACGCACTGCTGCGGCAGATCGCACTAGTGATCTCCTACAGAGATCTGAAGTAAGTTCGACGACTAACTCAACCCAGGTGGCCGACAGCACGGTGAGAGGCATCCTGATTGAGCGAAATTTCACCCAGTTTGTTGTCTTCGCGGAAGACAGCATCCTGTCGGCGCTGAGCAAGATCACGGCCAACCAGTCACGCCTGATCTTTGTTGTCTCTGAAAGCGGCATCCTCCAGGGTGTCCTCACTGATGGCGACTTCCGCCGCTGGATTGCCGGTTGCGGCGAGATCGACCTGAACCGGCCGGTCACCGCCGCCATGAACGCCAACTGCCGCTCGGCTGCCGAGGGCACCAGCGCAGGTGATCTGAGCGCTTTACTCAACTCACGCATCATCGCGCTGCCCCTGCTGGACAGCCATGGCCGCATTGTCGCGGTGGCCCGACGTGCCACCGATGGGCTCCAAATTGGCTCCCATCGCATCGGCGATGCCGCCCCTTGCTTCCTGATCGCCGAAATCGGCAACAACCACAACGGCGATCTCGTCACCGCTCTCCAACTCATCGATGCAGCCCACGCAGCGGGAGCGGACTGCGCCAAGTTCCAGATGCGGGACATGAGTCGGCTCTACCGCAATGCGGGAGACAGCAACGACATGGCCTCGGATCTGGGCACCCAATACACCCTGGATCTGCTGGCGCGCTTTCAGCTCAGCGACGATGAGCTGTTCCGCTGCTTTGATCACGCCGCCAGCAAGGGGCTGGTACCCCTCTGCACCCCATGGGATGAAACCAGCCTCGACAAGCTCAACCGCTGGGGGATGGAAGGCTTCAAGGTGGCGTCGGCAGATTTCACCAACCACGCCCTGCTCTCCAGCCTTGCGGCCACAGGCAAGCCCCTGATCTGCTCCACCGGCATGGCTTCCGAGGTGGAGATCCGCTCCGGCATCCGTCATCTCCAAAATGAGGGGGCCGGGTACGTGCTGCTCCACTGCAATTCCACCTATCCGACCCCATTCAAGGACGTCAACCTGCGCTACCTCGAGCGTTTGCGTGACCTGGCCGAGGCTCCCGTGGGCTATTCCGGCCATGAGCGGGGCATCGAAGTGCCCATTGCCGCCGCCGCCCTTGGCGCCGTGGTGATTGAGAAACACATCACCCTCGATCGCTCCATGGAAGGCAACGATCACAAGGTGAGCCTGCTGCCCGATGAATTCGCCCAGATGATCCACGGCATCCGCCGGGTGGAGGAATCGATGGGCAGCAGCGGCGAACGCAGCATCAGCCAGGGCGAAATGATGAACCGCGAGGTACTCGCCAAGAGCCTGGTCGCGACCTGCGACATCCCCGCCGGCATGGAGATCACCGAAACGATGGTCGGCATCCAAAGCCCGGGGCAGGGGCTGCAGCCCAACCGTCTGGAGGATCTGATTGGGAAGACGTTGCCGGTGAGCAAAACCTCCGGGGACTTCTTCTTCCCCTCAGACCTCGAGACCCCGGCAGCTGCCCCGCGCGCGTACCGCTTCCAACATCACTTCGGTGTTCCGGTTAGGTATCACGACATTGAGAGTTTTTCAGCCACCAGCAATCTCGACCTCGTTGAAATCCACCTCAGCTACAAGGACCTCGAGATCAACCTTGATCAGGTGCTGCCGACACAACAACAGCTCGGCCTGGTGGTGCACGCCCCTGAACTCTTTGCAGGCGATCACACCCTCGACCTCTGCAGCGCTGATCACGACTATCGGCGTCACTCGATTGAGGAACTCCAGCGCGTGGTCGACATTTCCCGTGACCTACGCCGTCGCTTCGACTGCCCCGATCCCGTCCTTCTGGTGACCAACGTTGGTGGCTTCTCAGAGCACCACCATCTCGAGCGCACTGAGTTGCAACCGCTACGGCAACGCCTGATTGACAGCCTTCAGCAGATCAACACAGCTGGCGAAGTGGAGATCATTCCCCAGACCATGCCTCCTTTCCCCTGGCACTTCGGTGGGCAGCGGTATCACAACCTATTTGTCGACACCGACTTCATCCAAAAGTTCTGTCAAGAAACGGGCATGCGCGTCTGCCTGGATGTGTCCCACTCCAAGCTCGCCTGCACCCACCTCAATGCCTCCTTCAGCACCTTCCTCAAGGCGATCCTTCCTTTTACTGCGCACATGCACCTGGCCGATGCGAAAGGCGTCGATGGTGAAGGCTTGCAGATCCACGATGGTGAAATCGACTGGGTCCAGTTGTTTGCCCTGATGGACCAGTTCGCCCCCAAGGCAAGCTTCATTCCCGAAATCTGGCAGGGCCACAAAAACAACGGCGAAGGCGCCTGGCTCGCGCTCGAACGTCTGGAAGGCTGTATTGAGTCCAGCCCGCAACGGCAGGTCGCGTGATTCAGCTCAAACCGAGCCGGATTGTTCTGCATTGCGGGCTGCATAAAACGGGCAGCACTTATATCCAGCGGAACCTTCAAACCAACCGCGAGCTGCTACTGGAGCAGGGGGTGCTGTATCTCGGACCCAAGACCTTCAAAAAGCGTTGCTCCGAGTTGTGGCGTCACCTGCAATGGGGCCGTTGGGATCGCAAAACGTCCAAAAGCCTGAGGTCACAGACCAGAGCCACTCTGCTTGAGCTGGCAGGGGACCATCCAGAATCGATCCACACCCTTGTTCTGTCTTTCGAGGCCATTTTCGGCACATTGCGCAGCGGCCTTGCGGAGCCCCCACGCAGAAAACCTCGCAATAAGGAACACAAGACGGGCTTGTATCGCTATGCCAAGTCGCGCACCAAACGCTTGATGATCGGGTTGGAAGACAGTCTTGAAGAACGTTCTATCGCGTGGACCATCCTGTTTGCCAGCAGAAGCCATGAAGCGTTTATCCGCTCATGCCATACCCAGCTGCTCAAGGAAGGGCGACACACTCCCGAAACAAGCCACTTCGAAACGTTCCGACGAACAGCCGATTTCTCTTACACCGACCCCAACCACCTGGAGGGGAGCCTCTCAAAGCTGAGTGGAAAACGCGACCTTAGTTTCGTGAGCATCAACTATGAACAATCCAGCGATCCTCATGAGCCCAAGACCTTTTTGTGGAATGTGCTGAAGCAGGCCCTGCCCGAGCAAGCCGACCAGCTCAAACAGCAGCTGGAAGCGAACACGGACAACGTCAACCTGCACAAAACCACCAATCCAGGGCTGAACGAACGGGGGATTGAACTGGCGATCCAGGCGCGACCACTGTTCAGCCGCAGCGAATGGAAGCTATTTCGTAAATTCCTCGAAAAAAATTTCGCCAAAGGCCGTTAATCCATGGCACAACCGCATCACTTCATCCGGATGAAACGCCACAGCCTTCTCTATGGGCGGGTACCAAAGGCGGCAAATTCCTCGATCAAAGCGGCCCTATGCCGCTTGCTCAGCGAAAGGCCTCCCAAAGGCACCAAAACGACCTCTGACAAGTTCTGGCAGCACGAAACCAATCAGGAAACAGAGCTGATCACACTGCGCCGTGCCCGCAAGTACCGGCGCAGCCATTTCAGCTTCAGCTTCGTGCGCAACCCGTTCGATCGACTGATCGCGGCTTACAACAACAAAGTGATCGAAATCGAGGAGCCACCTCTGCCGATGCAGAACATGGGAATCACCCATGGCATGTCGTTTAACGCTTTTCTCGATGTCTTAATCGAGACTCCCTTCAAGCACTATGACGTTCACGTTTTGCCCCAGAACCAATTGCTTTGCATCGGCAATCAGATCGTGCCGAAGTTTGTGGGACGCGTTGAACAGATCAACGAACACTGGGCTGAACTGCGCAACATCCTGGCCCGACGTGGGATCGATGTGATGGAGTCTTTACCTCAGAAGAATGTGCGGCGCAGTGATCGCAGCGGCCTGCAGAATCACTTCAACAGTGATGCTCTGATCGAAAAAACAATGCGCATTTATGGGGATGATGTGCGCCTTTTTTACAATGATGTGTCTGTGGATCACTTGATCCAAAATGCGCCCCTGCCGACGATCAATCCCTTGCGCAGTACCGGATTGAAGCTGTCGAACTGGCTCAGGACCCATGGCTTCCGTCGCTGATCGGACAGGTTGGCTGGACACCTGGCGTTGCAGGCATCAGATCAATCGCAGCCTGCAGGGACGGCACGACCAAATAGCGGCGGTCTACCGCTCTCAGTTGCCCACCTTCATCATTATTGGAGCGGCCAAATCAGCCACCACAAGTCTGGCTACGGCGCTGCGACGCCATCCCCAGATTCAGATCAGCAAGTCGATGGAGCCGAAATTCTTCGGCCGGCACTATCTGCGGGGCTGGAAGTGGTATGCGAATCAATTTGCGGCGGATCCGCGGCGGCCCCTGCGGGGTGAAGCCAGCACGATGTACACCTCGTCCTATGGCTCCTACGCCAGAACGCCGGAGCTGATCCACCACCACCTCGGCCCCATTCCGCTGATCTACCTGGTGCGCCATCCCCTGCGACGGATTGAATCCCACTGGCGGCACTGGCGCGGACGCATCAAGAATTGCCCGTCATTTGATCAACTCCTCCGCTCGCCTCGCCTGAGGCAACGCGTTGTGGAGGCCTCGCTCTATCACCAGCAATGGCAGCGCTACCGACGCTGGTTTCCGCAGCAGTCGATGCTGAGCATCACCACCGAAGAACTCAGCGCGCACCCGCAAACCAGCCTGCGACGCATCCTGAGCTTCATTGGTGCAACCCCGGATTGCTCCAGTCTGCTGGAAAAAGGCGAACTGCCGTTGATGAATCCAGCGGGATCCAAAGGGCGACGCGAGGTTGCTGCCCCCAGCTGGAACGACGAGCTCAAACAGCAGACGATTGCCTTCATTCGGCCCGACAGCGAACAGTTCCTAGCCAGCACAGGCCGGCCCAGCACCACATGGGAGTGGGACTAAATCAATCCACTGAATCCATCCTCGGATCAATAGAGCTGATCCAGCCACTGGCCAAGCGGCTGCTGAGGCTGGGCAGGCGAGCTGGTGATTTCGAGGATGCGACCACAGGCACGCGGCTGCTCCAGAACGTCTAGACACACCTGGGCCACGAGGCGCCGAGGAATGCTGTTGCTCTGCTGTTGATCCGCCTCCGTCACCAGCACGCCCTCCGTGGTGCTGCGGCTGTCGTCTTCGCTGAGGCCTCCAGGCCGGATCACGGTCCAGTCCAGACCGCTCCGTTCCAGGCAGCGCTCACCAACCCGCTTCCAAATCAGGATCAAGCCAAACAGGTTGAGGGGATGCAGCCAACGGCCGGCACAGAGAGAGCTCACCAGCACAACACGCTGCAAACCCAGGGAGCAGCAGGCCTGCAGCTGGGCCTGCACCCCCCAGGCATCCACCTGCAAGGGGCCCGCCAGGTTGATCGAAGGGCGAGCACCGGTGGCGATCACCAACTCAGTACAACCCTGCAGCGCATGGAGCAGTGCTTCCGCCGTGTCCAGCTCCAGCCGACGCACATCAAGGCGCCCCTCCTGCTCGGCTTGGGCAAGGGCAGGGGGCAGCACGGAAGCGGGCCGAACGATGGCTCTGACCGATCGCCCCCGGTTGAGCGCCTCGTCGACAACCCGCCATCCGGTTTTACCAGAGGCGCCTGACACCGCCAGTTGAGTCATCCCATCCAAACTCGTCTCCCCACCAGTCAACAGACCAGCGTCAAAACCAGACCAGTCAGAATCAGCGCGAAAGCCCTAGCCGCATGAGTACGGATCAACTCCGGCAATTTTTTGCTCACATCTCCAGGGATCCATCCCTTAAGGAGCAGGTGCTGCAGGCCGTGAGTGCCGATGCTGCCGCCCAAATTGCCCAAAAGCTGGGCTACGAAGTCTCTGGCGATGAACTGCTGCGGTTCTCCGGCAAGAGCGCGTCGGGCGTCAGCGTCACCAAGATTCAGCACCCCGGCGAATACCACTAGAACAGCTGCAGCAGTTCAAGCCATCCCGTGGGGCATCACCGCGACCAACTGGTGCGCCTGCTGCAGGAGAGACCCAGCGATCCAGGCCTCCAGAGGCTGATCAACCAAGTGGAACAGGAGGATCCCGCCGACATCACAACCTCAGCGAGCTTGCTGCGAGGGGTCTGGGAATTGCGCTGGAGCAGTTCCAAACAACCATGGCTGAAACAGACCGCCGGGCTGGAGAACCTGCAGGCGCTGGATCCAGAGCAGGGGCGCGGCTGCAATCTGCTGCGGCTTCGCGCCCCCTTCGGCGCACTCGGCGGCATCAATCTGCAAGCCGAGCTGCAAATCGCCGACAGCAAGAGGGTCGAGGTGCGCTTTCGACGGGGAGGCTGGATGGGGCCATTCCTGCCGAACCGGCAACAGTTGAGCCTGATGCGACAGGTTCAGCAGAGCACTCCGGCCTGGCTCGACATCACCGTGCTGGATGAAAAGCTACGGATCTGCCGCGGTAACGCAGGAACAACATTCGCGCTGCTGAGGCGCAACGACTTGAACCTGAGTGAACTCTTGGGCGTATGAGGAGTCGCAAACAAGGCTGGAATTTGCCAACCACCTGAGCCAGAACCGAAGGGCTTGAATTCGTCCTGATGGCACGCCTTCTTCAGATTCTGCAGGGATCCAGCAACAGTGCCGATCTGGCGGCATGGACTGCCGTGATCTTTGCCTCGATCACCGCACTTGTGATCTGGGGTCTTTTCAACGCTTACCCCAACATGCTTTAGGCGGTACCAACTAGCGAAATGGGTCCTGTTCGTAAACAGCCGAACGCAAGGTGGGGCCTACATAACGGACGGGATCCTCACCATCTGCCAGGAGTTCCGTGGACCATTGATAAATACTGGAGTCGGGGTTAAAGCCACGGAACACAACATTCACAGTCTGCCCCGGCTGAACCGCCGGAGTGAGTTGGATGTTCAAAACCCCTTCCAAATCTGAGACAACAGCAGAGGCCAAACCAGTTGCTCCTTTACCGCGAAGCGAGTAGTCGCCAAAATAAACCCGAGGTTCTGATTGACCCCAGTCCCACTGATCAATGTTGGGCAACTGACGCAAAACAATCGATCTCAAAGCATTGCCTGCATCCTCAGGAACTACAACAGTGATTGTGGTGCGATTGCGCAATCCTTCTGTGGCTTCAGGGTTATGAATCATGACCCGCGTTGGGGGTCGATCAAACAACGATTGTGCAAGCGACGGCGCCTCCAGCAACAGCATCGGAGCCAGTAAAAGCATCGCCATCCACTGTTGCTTCACCCAAATAACCCGACGAATGAAACAAGATTAGCCAGGGTGATCAGGTCAACATTGCAGGCCGAAGTGTCAGCCATCGACCGGCTTCAGCAATGCCTGGCCAACAAGGATTCGACCATGCCGGTGTGGCCTTGAAGGGCATAGGCCTCGACTTCACGGCGACGCTGCAGGGGCCCCAGCGACTGGGTCACCTGCAGCACATGGTCGACCGTGGACGGGTCGAGATGGTGGGCAAAAAATTTGTCGACCTGAGCAGGGCTGAAACCACCCTGCGACTGCAACATCAAGCTGATGGTGGACGAGGACGGCGTGTCCAAACCAGCCAGACAGTCCTGAACCACATGGATGGCCTCATGGGTCAGCACATCCAACTGAAGCCCTGGCTCATCGCGCAGCCCCTGCGACAAACACAGTCGGTTCACGCCCATGTTGTAGGCAGCTCGTTCGGCTCCGGGGCCACAACGATCAAGGCGATCAATGACAACACCAAGCCGCTGAAGCCGATCGATCAAATGATCCGTCCGAGCTGAAAGCGAAACCGCATGGGCAGGTGCGCCCCAGGCAACCAGCAATGCAATGGGGAGCAGCAGACGGGAACCCAGCAAGCGAGACGCATCAGACGCAGGCCGAGCCTAGGCCTGCGCTCAAACCCGCTTCCAGTCAGCTCACCACCCAAGAGCCGCCTGAATTGCAATGCAGACCTATGGTTCTGAGGTGAGAGGGAGACCTCTTCGGGCGTGGTTGCTTGATTTGGTGGGTGGTGTCACGACCTACCGCCTCTCTCACACCTCATTTGACAGCTGGCGATCCAAAGCACAGCAGGACGAGAGTGGGTACTGATGCTCTGGAACCCCACCGTCAATCCGTCGTAAGAATCGAATCATCAGCCCAGAGGAGGCTGCAATGTTCGAGGTACTCAAGGGTCACACTGGAAGCTGCCAGCGCAGAACTTGCCTGAAGTGGGAAATCAACGGCGAGCTGTCAGCTCTCGATCGTCAGAACTTGATGCAGCTGTTGTGTCAGGTGGACAAGCAAGCCTGTATCGACGATGTCGACATTAACCCGGAGACAGGCATTGAGGGCCATTGATTGAGCATTGGCTCTCAACTTGCATTTGGCTTTCCGTCGATGCGCCATGCAGAGGCAGCTCATCAATCCATCGGAACACTGAAGCCACAACTGAGGGGCCAATGGAATGGGCTCAGGCCAAGCTTCAGTGCTCTTTGAATACATCAACCGGTCTGAGGGTGCCGGTTTTTGTGCGTATTGGGCTTGAGGAGAAGCCCCCCCCCCCGCATTTGCGAGGGGCAGCCTTCCTCGTTGAAAATCAGCTGTATGCCTTCGCGATCAGGGGGCCCGCCTGCTCGTCTGCCAGCACGGGGGTGACGTCCCAATCGAGGCACTCTGCCCACTCCGCAGCGTGCTCATAACAAGCATCAGCGTTGTCAGACTCCACCAGAATCCAGCCCTCTACGGAGCCAGGCGCATGAAAACGCTTCCATGACTTGCACTCGGGGAAGGGCGCACCCGTCGCCAGGAACTTCTTGGCAGCAATTTCGTGGTAGCCGGTCTTGAACGACCAGTGCATCAAAAAAGTCATTGAAATGGTTGAAGCCGACGAAGATTCCCACACATCCGAAATCTTGTCTGCAAGTCAAATCACGTCACCACAGGGGTAGTGAACAGCGCCGCCAGCCAAACGTCACAGTCCGGTTTCTCCGGCAGGGGATTCATGCTCAAGTCCGTGCTTGGCAAGGCCAAGAGTCTGGAGGCATCAATCTGCGGATCGGTAGGCATCGGCAGCATGCCGTTCTGTTGTAAGTGAAGTGCCACGAAACCTGGTCCCCATACGACCCCCGCTGCAAACAGCCATGGCCAAAAGGGAGATTTCACGAGAAGGTCTTGCAAAGCTGCTTTTTGAACTCAGCGAGGCTGTTCTACGGATTGAAATTTAAGGCCTGATTACGTCCTGATTAAGCAAATCGGCCTGTTGGGTACCTAAGTCTCAATTGACTGAATTGGAGGGATGACAAGAGAACACAAGGGCATCAAGGGTCAGGGTTCAGACATGGCGATCTGACTTGCTCTCTCTTCGCAGATTTGACGGAATCGTTGTTACGACGCGATCAACTCAAGCCAAAACAATGCGGTTAGCGCGGTGGCGCCAACTGCCAAAGCGAACCATTGGTCTTTGAGGGTGCGAACCACGTTGCCTGAGCTGCTGCCCCAATAAACCAAGCTTTCAGAAATGAGCCAGCCCCACGACCCACTGCTGAACCATCAGCCGTAGCAATTCATTCTTGTTCGACCCTGCAGGCTCTACCCCACTCAAACAAAACATCAACGATTCTCTGATCCAAATTCAAGATCAACAACGATCAAACCAGCCAAGGGAACCAACAAGACAGCCTCTAACCTCTAGGCCCTGGATGAAAAAGATAACGACACGAGCCAACAAACAAGAGAATGTCATCACAACGGCATGCGTGAAATTCTTACTCAACTTTTCAGGCTTTTGATTGGCTCGAAACTCGATTCCATCAACTCGATCTAGGTCGGCATTCTGGTGGAGCCGCCTTAACAAAAAAATGTCGAACCATTCATGAATGCATGACGACGTCAGTTTTCCCTGCTTCCCCAGAGGATGATCAGAACTCACTTTTGGGCCCCTTGGACGACTGGATCACTGAGTTCTTCCGCAGAAGGGCGCAAACTCCCTAAGCCCAGCCCATCGCGCTAGACAGGCGGACCCAGCAGTTGCCGCTGACATGGGTCCGCGTCCCGAGCTAGGTGCATGAGTCCGGGACGCAAGACAAATAAGCCAGTGAAGCCAGACGATTCAGCGAAATTCGATACCAACCGGGGTTGTTTGTAACTAGCCCCAATGCGGAAACCACGCGGGGACAAGACCCACACGCGATAGCCCCAGGACAACTGCAACGATCCCAAGCTTCATCCCCACCAGGATCCCCGCGTACTTCCAGCTGAACAAGGATTTCGTCTTGGTCGTCACAAGGCTCATCGGGTTACCCCACATCATGCGCCCTTTTTTTCTGCGGGCCCTGATGAGCAGCTTCAATCCTCTGCAGAACGCTTCCGACGGCGAGCACGATCGCTCAGGCCAATGATCACCCGCGTGATCCCCCACGCCAGTGCAACACCCAAAACGATCGAGAGCAGTGTCTCCAAACCACATCTCTTGAGGACACCGGCAAGCACCGGATGCCCCTCAATATGCCGTTCTGATCAAGCGATGCGTTCGGACTGTTGCGATCAGTCGCGTGAGTTCACGTCCTTGTCTTTGGGTGCCTCTGTCTGCCTCTGAGGCTTGGCGGCCGCCTTGGAGGCCAGAGAGGCTTCCAGGCGCTGAAGCTGCGCTTCGCGCAGTGCGCCAGAAATACTGAGGGTGCGGTCAGTCATCGATTGGCGTTCACGACGGCGGCAGGCACATGGCCTTATGCGATCGAGGGGGCGCCTGCAGATCTGAGGACCGATGAAACCTAGTCACTCAGCACCCCACGTCCAGGGAGCAAGATGCTTACGTCATCGTCTTGCAACACATGGGGCTAACCGACCTCAGGGGCCAGCCCATTGGTATCGGCCAGGTCGGTCCCCAGAGAGTGCAGCCCACCATCGTGTGACAGAGCTGGTCGACGCCATAGGTGAAGTACTGACAGGCCATGCAGAGCACACCTCCCTTAAAGCTCCCGCTCGTCGACACTGAGGCTGACGCACCCTTGGTATCGCCTAGGCACTCAATTCAGAATTTCTTCCGTGAATCTTCGGGGAGCATTGCCGCAATAGGCATCTCAGCACCCATAGCTTCCTTAAAACAGTTCTCTTTTCCTCATGTGCCCACCAGACCTGTCGAGTCTCAAGTGGGGGAATGACGGCGAGTTGTCTCCCAATGACACCCTCAGCCTGGTGGAGAGACTGACAAGAGCAGAGCAAAAGTCCGAGGGAGTAGACGAAACGACTCTCAACTCCAGTTCCATCTCCCAGGGGGAGCCATTACAAGAGTCCTGATAGAGGGCGACTGACGGGCATGTCAGAAAGACAGTTCCGAGTCGAAGAACTGAACCCTTTTTTGGAATGGCACCTCCACACGATTGAAGCTTCGCTGGAACTTGCCTCTGAATCAGCAACGAGGATCGCCAGGATGATCGGCAGGAAAACCAGGGTGCTTAGCAAGGATGGAGCAGTCCTGTTCGAGCTGGATCCAGTGGAGAAGAGGAACTAGAGCCGTTTCATCAAGGGATGAAGTCGCCATGCATACGGAGTTCGCAAGCTCGAAGAGCAAGGTCGACGGGAAGAAGCAAAAAGAAAACCCCACTCCCTAGCCACTGAACGAGGGCGACTTGGAATCCGAAACGAGCCCATCCACGAGCCTTCTGCGGCTTACCTCCACGAGCTACGCCTCTTACGGCCAACGGTGTATCCGATGACCAGGCCTCCCGCAGCTCCAACACTCCCCGCCGTTAGCGCAGTGACCTGATCCTTGGTGAGTTAGCTGGCCAGGCTTACCGAAAGCCCCAGAACCAAGAGCATTCCCGCGCCTGTGAGCACTACATCCAGCCCGAGGCTTGGCTGTCTGTAGACAACTGGCTTGGGTGGTTCTCCCTTGAACGCACGATCTGCATCGGAACGCGCGTCATCGATTTCTCGTTGCAGGCGGTCGATGTCCTTTTTGGGGTCAGTCATCAGGCGTCAGCAATCCACTTGCAGGCGGCCACGGTTAATGGCGTCCAGATGGCGGAGGCAAAAGCCAGTTCAAAACCAAACATGGGTTGTCTTGTCTCTGAACCAACCCTCGCCGTTTTCCCCGGGAACCAACTCCCCTAAACGAGTGGTTATTCGGCGGTTTCCGTCCCCCATCTGGTCATTGAGGAAAGCCCTCGCCGCACTAGTGGATGCAGCACCGCCAAACTGTGTTGAGGACCTTGCCCAACGCCTCGATAAAGTTGTGGCGAAGCATTTGCCTGTGGATTTGCGGCACTGGCGATCATGCGTCAGCAAGAGATTAATTCACTCAGATCAAAAGATTAGACGAACTAAAAATCACATAACTGACAATGAGCAAGGCAAATACTGAGGCACTACCTGCCAGATTGAAGCGCCATGAATCTGTTTTTAGCCAATCCCTATAGGCCTTAGCCAGCAGCGGGACGAGAAGCCAACCAGTCAAAGCCACGGTGATTGCAGTACTCAACAACAAATTTAGAGCCAATGGCAATTTCCCCAAGGTGTCAACACTGATCAAGCTCAGCAGCATCACGGATGGGTAGAGAGCAAGCCACACCAACAAGTTCATTTTCCAGACGGGTGGTGAATCTGGTAGCTGGGATGTCAGCCAAAGATCAAACGAAGGCCGATGAATTCCGGATTGAAACCAATGAACAAATCTGGCTTCTGCTTGATTCAGCAAACGCCTGCGAACGGGACTATCAATCCATTCGAGGCATGATTCAATATCACTAAAACGCAACCTGATATTATATTGAACCATCTCTTCTCAAGTCGCCGATATGTTATATCCTGTTCAATGAAGCCTCTTGACTGCAAAACTGCTTGCTTCAATGAATCCTGAAGTTATTTGAACTCAACATGATCTGATTGGCGCACCTGAGCTTGGATTAAGTAATCAAATTGCTCGGACGATTCTCTTGCCGACATCGACCTTTCGCAACCGACAAATCATATCCCCTTGATCTTCCCTTTACAGAACCGCCTTGTCTAGAGCTTGATGAATGGACTTAATCACCGAGCCAGCATCCGCTGCAGTTCGATGCAGACCTTCCATCAATTCGATTCGTCTAATAACAAACTCGCTGGAATGGCGGTCGACACCTCCGCCATCATGGGGATTACCCTGCGAATCCCCACGAATTCGCGTCCCCCATCCGGTTAGGCACCATCATGCAGCAAAAACCACGACATTGCTGACGGGGTGGAAAGTGAGGTTGTGTCGAGAGATGGATGGCGATAACAACAGCACCCCCTGCCTTTCCCTTACGGGTCTTATATAGCTTTCAGCCAATAGGCATCAAATTCCCGAAATGTATTCAACTAATCACAAAAACAGCTTGTCGCCCATGTTCTCCCACTTTTACCGAAGACGAACATTGCTCGATTTGCTCAATGTTCTCTAACATACCTAAAATTTGGATTGACCGCTACCTTGACTAGTGCTCTGGCTTCCATTATCCACGCAGCAGCTTCTTTCTCAGATACTGGAATCAGTTGACGAGCTAAAATCAACATAGCAGGTGCAAGAGCGAATATAGATACATTAATTGCATGCCGCTTGATTGGCAAAGAATGTTTTTCTTGCAATCACTTTACAATAGACGAATTGTTTTCGGAATTCATTCTGTTCATTAATCTTTTAGGTGTTGAATGATTTGATGTATAGTACAAATATTCATACCCCGACCCCATGGGAAAGAATCCATACTCCGATCTTCCTAAGAGTGCTTTCTGGAAGACTGGGGTTGCTCAGGAAAATCCATATGCGATAGAAGGTATTTATAAGAAGAAATTCAAGATCCCACCTAAAGCGAGAATCGCTACTGCGGGGTCTTGCTTTGCACAACACATATCTCGCTATCTAAAAAAGAATGGATACAACCTCTTAGATGTAGAGCCACCACCACCTGGACTTCCAAAAAATTTGCATCAGATGTTTGGATTTTCGATGTATTCTGCGAGATACGGGAACATCTATACAGTGCGTCAGTTATTACAGCTTGCCAAAGAAGCAGCCGGTGAGTGGGCCCCTCAGAACTATATATGGAAAAAAAAGGGGAAGTTCTATGACGCATTAAGACCTGCTGTTGAGCCCGGAGGTCTTGACACATCAGAAGAAGTTACTGAACATCGCAAGTTTCATATTTCAAGAGTGAAAGAGCTATTTAAAAATCTTGATTTCTTCATATTCACACTTGGCCTCACTGAAATGTGGGTTCATAAGGATTCAGGTACTGTTTATCCAACCTCACCTGGAACTCTTGCTGGCGATTTTGATGGGGATATTTTTGAGTTCCAAAATCCTCATTTTGGATTCATCAATAATGATATGAGTGAGTTTGTGCAGGTACTCAGACGTATTAGAGGAGGCAGGGATTTTAAAATGATTTTGACTGTGTCTCCTGTGCCTTTAACTGCAACAGCAAGTGAACGTCATGTTTTGGCAGCTACCATGTATTCAAAGTCAACATTGCGTTCTATAGCAGGTCTATGGGCAGACAAGCCATTTGTTGACTACTTTCCCTCTTATGAGCTAGTGACGAATCCAAGAATGAGCTCATGTGGCTTTTCCCATAACCTCAGATCAGTGAGAGATGAAACAGTGGAAACCGTAATGAAACATTTTTTTGCTGAACATCCCATAATTAAATCAATAAGCAAGAGTTCAAATTCACAGCGATCTCTTCCACAGAAGATTGATGACGTGCAATGTGAGGAAGCACTGCTGGAAGCATTTGGGAAATGAATATATTAGTAATTGGCAATTCTCATACCGGAACATTCAAACTTGGGCATGATGCATTAAGAGATAAAATCCCTGATACAATTAAATTTAAAATTTCTGGAGTTGGAAATCCCATTCTTGATAAATGGAAGTTAGTAGATTCAGCTGTTTATCCAGTTGATGATCGTCGTTCTGGCGACAATTCTCCATATCATATCGACAATTATGACCTAATTATAATATGCGCAGGCTACAGCGTAAGCGATCCTAGATTGCTGTATGATACAAATATTCAGTACCTAAGCAAGAATGTTTTAACTGAGGTCGTCAAATCTTGCGAAGACCCAAGATCTCAACATTCCAAGCACTCTCCAATCATTAAATCATTATTGAATGATAGTGAATGTTCTAATAAAATATTACTAGTTGGATCTCCGTATCCTTGCGTTTCACTGTATGAAAATTTTCATGCCGGAGTGCCGCTAAAAAATATTCGCCCTCCTTTGCAAGGTTTGTATAAAGGCATGAGTTCTGGCCCAATAGATTATTGCAGTCAAGTTCATAAAAAAAACTATTCATCATTGAAATCTATATGCGATTCTTTTTTGTCAGTCAATCCTAGAATACGTTACTATTTCCCGCCGCTCAACACTCTCGATGAAACGACTTTGTTCACAAAGAAAGATCTAATGGGATCCGATGGACTTCACGCCAATACCGAATATGGCAAAATAATATTTTCTGATATTCTTTGCAAAATCTCAGATCATTATTATCTTTAATTTTGGCCTTTCCGCTCTAAGTTCTTGTTTAAAAAACTTGACTTTATCTTCTTGTCGTCATTGTTTATAGCGACTGATATCGGAATATCATTTTAGAAGCACGCAATTGTTTTTTACGATCCCAAATGTCCATATTACTAAGTGCGATATATATCCTCTTAGAATGAGCCTTTAAACGACCCGTCTTGGGTCAGATATTTCTACCATAAAAATCTTCTTTTCTCATCGGTTATCGGTTATCGATAAATAGTGGTCGTTTGGATTTCTCAGCCAGTCGGTTCTAGTCGTTACTTTGTATTCTCCTCGACAAGTCGCGAGTGGATGCAGGCACGAAGTGGCGTGCAACTTGGGCAGTTGGAAAAACCTTCACAATCCGTTCCAGCCCTCAGGCAACCAAGCCTTTGACCCGTAGCTCAGCAATCAGTTACTCCATCAAGAACAAGGTAATACAAATATCGCTTGTCATAGGTCAACCATGATTGCCATCAGTGTTCAATTTTGACTAATCATGCTTCTTATGGATGAAGTCAACAATTCCCAATACAGGGAGACGCAACTGGTTAGTCCAGGCATGGATCAAGTTGCTGGGGTGCAGCTGAACGCATCATCAAGCACCTAGGCATCTAAAATATTCTGTGATTTCCACACAGAAACAAGATGAAAGGAATAATACTCAAAGATTCACGGTTTTCTGCATGAAATAATCAACTGCAAACCCCGGCAAAAATCGAGACATAAGAGATCCTGCATAGGCTGGATAGGTAACAAGGTATCTTTGTTTAGGGTGATCACTTGTAATCGCATGAAGCACTTTTTCGGCGACATACCTAGGGCTTAAGGTAAACCGTGAACTTGTTTGTGGCTTAGCAGGCTTTCTCTTGATTGCTTGCTTATAGTCACTATAAAAATGATCATCTATTGACAATCTATTTTGAAGGTTATCATAGGCATTTCCGCGAAAACTTGAGAGGATTGGACCCGGCTCTATGAGGCTTAATGCAATGCCAGTATCGCTGAGCTCCATTCTTTGGGCATTAGAAAGAGCTTCAAGTGCATACTTAGAGGCGCAATAACCACCTATCTTTGGCCCTGTAAGAAAGCCATACATCGAACTAATGTTAATTATCCTACCCCATCCTTGATCGCGGAAAACAGGAATAAATCTATTCGTAAGCTCTTGGAGGCCAAAAACATTTACCTCAAATTGAAGCCTCAAATCATCGCGCGAAAGATCCTCAACGGCTCCGGGTATTGCTATACCTGCATTGTTAATTATTGCACCAATTCCAAGCGGTGATTTGCGGATTAAACCTGAAACACAGTTGTCAATAGATATCGAGTCGCAAAGATCAAGCCTCAGGGCATCAAAGCCGTTTAAACGTAGTTGTTGAAGATCAGTTTCAGACCTGGCTGTTGGAAATACGTTCCAACCCAGTTCACGGAGATAATTTGAAATTTCTTCACCGATTCCGGAAGAACACCCTGTGACAAGAATAGCTTTGGAATGTATTTTAGATGCTTTCACTCAAGAGATCAAGTCAGAACCTAGCCTAACCAAAACTAGTCTAAATAGCCAAAGCGAGGCTATTAAAAAAAATCTGTAGGATTTTGATTCAACCTGACTACACGAAACTACCAGGAACTAAACCTAAGGTTTAGCCCATTTATTCTCAACATGCCTTATCAAAAGTGAGCGAGCGGTGGATACCTTTTCGCGGTCATAGGTGGGCAGGTGGCACGCCATACATGACGGTATCCAGGCTGTGATTCGCGCAACCATCAGCAATCCGGCCCACATCTCGTGTATGTCTCGGCAGCGTAGGCCAAGTGGCCATCAGCCCTTCACATGCCTTGCTCCACAACAACCAGGCGTTTCCGCATCACGTCATGATGCCTGCAACATCGTTCGGATCAACGCCAGCCCATTCGCTTCCCTTGCATTCATCTTGCCCGCTCGAAACAACGGACATCAGCTGCCTTGAAATCACCCGCAGTAGATCCCGTAGGTCCGCCCGTTGCGTTGAACACCGCATCATCAGCAACACCCTTTGTGGTGGCTGGTGTCAATCGCCATCTAGCCAGCCATAACCGGCTGCAATTTGTCCAACGATTTGTCCAAAACCTGAAATCTGCCCTCCGTCGTAACGGCAGAGATTCCAGTTATGGAAATGCTTGAAGGCTCCTTCCAGGGCCCATAAGTCATTTGCTGGGCATCATTTGGCTACAACAAACTAACAAATGTTCGGATTCTTAAAAGTGTCAGCATAATTAAGGAGTATGGACTTGACCAAAATCCTGATACTGAAGCAACAAAAAGCCCCTGCAATTACTGGGGCTTTGGGAGCTTAGAGTTACACACAAAAGGGGGCAATTAAATCAACAACCAAGAATCGGTATTAACAAAAATTTGTCGAAAAAACAGCCGTGCACCCTTACATTTCGGTTGGCTGGAGTTAATGTTAAAGCATTAACAACAGGTAGTTGTTGAACCGATTTGCGTTGCGCTGGAGTAGGTGCACCACCAAATCGAACTTTAACATCGGCTAAAACTCTTGTATCGAATGCTTCGTCATAGGAGACATTCACACCAGCTGTTAATCCATTGCTGATCTCATAAGCCAAGCGTCCATGCACACCAGAACCATCAACTTCTTCTTAATCGCGGTGTTGATAATAATAGCCAACTGATGCTTTTAGAACTGGAGTAATGAAATAACCAGCATCCAAGCCATAGGTGTTCAGCGGACCAGAGCCATAGATACTGTTAAGTCTCTGCTCCACGTCACCAACTGGAATCAGTCCATAGCCCCGTTCAAGGTCCAGCTATTGGAGACCGCTTATGCATTCAGTGCGATCTGTTGGAACCCGACAGTCTTCTTGTTGGTGACACTGACACCTATATCGGCATTGCCTGATTTCTGTGAACGGCTGTCATAACCACCATTCAGCCCATACATCCAACTGCGGTTGCCATTGAGCCAGCGGTAACCGAGGCGGGTTGACGTTGAGAATCCACCAGCGACATCGGTGTTGATGATGCTGCTCTCACCATCGCGGTCCCCAAAGCTGGCGTTGACCAAGGCATCAAGGAACCAAACGCTGTTGCCTCGAACTGACAGTGGAAGGAACCCACCGATCCCTGCTTGGTTCGGTGTACCAGCACCTTGCAGTGCGCCCTGGAAGCCAATGGTGGGTTTGACCACATCCTTGAGGCTGATGCACATCACATCGCCTAGGTCTTCTGCAGTGCCTTCCTGTGCCTTCAAAGGCAACGGAGCCATAGCGATAGCGGAAGCCAGAAGTCCGATGGAAAGACGGCGGAGCAGCGGACAGGTTCGATTCCACGAATGATGCCGAAGGTATGGTCAGTCGTCACGCATTGCTGTCACCCAGCCTCAAGCGTCCAACCCATCACCTTCTGCCAAGCAATAAAAAACCCCGCCATTGCTGACGGGGTGGTGTGTGTGAGGTTTTGTCGGGAGATGGATAGCGACACACACAGCGCCCTCCTGCTTTTCCCTTGCGGGTTTTGTATGGCTCTTAGACCACCAACTCAGGTTGCGAAGCAAAAAGGTCATCACGACTGAGATTGAGCACAGTCGTTAGAACATCGTTGTCAGCATCACTGATCAAAAGGCTGCTGCCATCCTGCGTGAATTCGAGGCTATAGCCATTAGCGTCAATACGATCATTTTGAACGATAGAAAAATCGCGAATAATATCATTCCCCCTCGAGATTTTGAAGGTATCGGCATTGGAACCACCCGTCAGAATGTCGTCTCCTTTACCGCCGCCCAAGGTGTCATTACCAGACCCACCAATGAGCTCATCGTTGTCCTTTCCTCCGTAGAGTGAATCGTTTCCAGATCCACCGATGAGGATGTCGTTGTGATCTTTTGCCTTCAGGTAATCGTTACCTGATCCTCCTTTTATTACATCGAGACTACCGGCACCCTGGAGGATGTCATCACTATCGCTACCAGTGATTTCATTCGGCTCTTCTTCGTCGATAACTGAGATTGGAAGAACTTGAGAAAATGACCTTGTCGTGTAAAAATCATTAGTGAATGGATTGGCAAATCCAACAACACCAGAGGCGAGGTCGTCTTCTACAGAAGATGAATCACCACCCTCGGCGGCATCTCCCCAGGTGATAACGGAGCCGTCGTCCTTGAGTGCCGCCATAGCATCCTGAGTTGAGACGATTTGGATGACACCAGATGTGAGTTGATTAGCGACAGCCGATGAGTCACCAGCTTTATACCCCCAGGTGATGACAGAGCCGTCGTCTTTAAGAGCCGCAAAGGCATCGCGCGAAAAAAAGATTTTGCTAACGCCAGAGGTTAGGGAGCCGGCAACAACAGAGGAATCACCACCGTCATCTGCGTCCCCCCAGGTAATGACAGAGCCGTCTGTTTTGAGTGCCGCGAACGCATCTTCGGTAGCGAAGATTTGGCTAACGCCAGAGGTTAGGGAGCCGGAAATATCGAATGGCTCACGACCATCGTCGTAGGAGATAACGGGATCACCACCATCTACTGGATCCCCCCAGGTAATGACAGAACCGTCGTTTTTGAGTGCCGCAAAGGCATACCGATTGGAGAAGATTGTACTAACTCCTGAGGTTAGTGAGCCGGCAACAGCGGATGAATTACCGCCGTAATCGGAGTCCCCCCAGGTGATAACGGAGCCGTCGGTTTTCAGTGCCGCGAACGCGGCTTCGGTAGAGAAAATTTGGCTAACGCCAGAGGTTAGGGAACCGGCAACAGCGGAAGAATTACCGCCGGCTTCGGCGACTCCCCAAGTGATGACAGAGCCGTCGGTTTTCAGTGCCGCGAAGGCTGATCCAGTCGAAATGATTTTGCTAACGCCAGAGGTTAAGGAGTTAGCAACAGCAGATGAATCGCCGCCGTGATCGATTAGATCGTACTCGTCGACTCCTCCCCAGGTGATGACAGAGCCGTCGCCTTTGAGTGCCGCGAAGGCCCGAGAGTTGGAGTAGATCGTACTAATGCCGGAGGAGAGGGAGGAGACAACGGAGGTGGAATTACTACCGTATGCTTCACTACCCCAAGTGATGACGGCGCCGTCATCTTTAAGTGCCGCAAAGGCACCATAAGTAGAAAAAATCCGTTTCACACCGGACGTAAGGTCAACTGCCGAAGAATCGCCACCGTCATCTGCGTCCCCCCAGGTAATGACAGATCCATCGGTTTTCAGTGCTGCAAAGGCGGAAGCGCCGTTAGAGAAGATAGAAACGACACCGGACGTAAGGTGTTGGTCAACTGAGGAAGAATCACCACCATTACCGGCGCTTCCCCAAGCGATGACGGAGCCGTCATATTTCAATGCTGCGAAGGCGTCCTCATTAGCGTATTCATGGCTAGTTCTTCTGGGCTCGATTGGGCGGATGGGTGTGTTTGTTATAAAGCTACCGAGTTGATGATTCCAGGCCAATTGTTGGCTGGCACAGATTGGCAAATCTGGAGCGTGCGACTTACTTTTTGTTTTACTTACATTTGTTAGTCTCCAAAAACTACCTCCTTCTTTAAGCCTCCCTAGCGATTGATCGGTTGTCCACACGGTTGCTCCAGTCAGCTTTTCTATAATCCGTACAAATGCATGGTCGGAGCCGGTAAAGCAGCTCCAAAGAGCAAGATCATTAAGCCTCCAGTCAGCGACAAGATGTTGATGCCTTAAAAGAGCATCTTGTTCAATATTTTCGCCAGAAAACTTCAACATTCCAGGACTGCCATGACTAACGATATGCAATATTTTTACGGGACTGCCTTGAGCGCGTCGATTGGCCAATATTTCGCTGACTGCTACCAGTGGATTTTGTTGACCATCAAGCCACACAACAGGAATCAACGATGTAGCAAGAAGAGCACGAATTTTTGGACATTCTCCATCTGCTATGAGAAGACTCCCAGCTGGATCAGAATTCACCGCGTCAAATTTCTCTTGGAAGACTTGAGCCATTATTTCAAATATCAATTACTTATACTAAGACCTCAATAACAAAGTCGGAATAGCAAAAACTTGATCTTAGAATAAATTGACAGAATGCTAATATCGATTAATGAGCCCCCCTGCAGCGATTATCTTGAAGAGTGTCATTTGATCCCTGTGTGATGTGTGGGACTCTCGCCCCGTGAACACACCATCTCCGTTTCAACTAGGGATCACTTTCCCCAACCAAGGGATTTATTCAGCGGGCTTTCTTCCCCCAAGTGGTTAGAGGCTCACCCCAGGTGCCAACCCAGCAGCCTGTCCTGCTCTTCCACCATCAGGAACGAATAAAGCCAGTCCAGCAGCAGCTCATCCACCTCTGTCGCCCCAAGCTCCTAAATGCCTTCTGACAGCAAGTCCCTGAAAGTGTCAAGGTCATTGGCGCGTAGGACATAGACAAGTTCGCCCATCAGGAAGCGAACTTGCAAGTGCCATGTTATTTACACAAAAAAAATTCTCAAACGGCTATTTTGATCCAGAGATAATCCAAGCTTGGCAGCTTAATCAAAAGCCCTCACGGTAGCGTGGTGAAATAAACTTCTGGTTTGACCAACTTTCTGAGTTGTTATCATATGTGACTTTATTTACTACTCCCTAAGCACAATAAAACAATGTTTGTTCCAGCCTGGGACCCGACATGGGGACCCCAAAAAAGAATCTACCATCTCGCAACCCCTGCTTTCACAAACAAAAATATACCTTTTTGGCATCGCCCTACAGTACTCTGCGAAAACTTTAAGCCCGTTTTTATAACAAAAAAATCACTTGTCCAATGCGCTGGTTCATTTTTCTCTGGAAAATACTTGGGTAGCGCGATAGTTAAAACAAATCCAAAATCCCCGGAAGATCAACTCCTCTTCGTTGTGGATGATGAGTTTACGATGGAGCCAACTTATTTTCACCCCTCTAGTTTTATCAAGCTCCCCAACAAATATTTTTCAATGTCAAAAAACAACGGTAGACTTCGCATCCCATTCAGAGATCCACATGTAATGCCTAATGGTAAAATTGCTGTTGTGACAGGAGGCAGGAGATGGGGGACATTTGGGAACATCTGTGAAGTAAATATTCAAGGATCGGTCTTGTCAATCACAAGAGAGACGATATTAGATAATTCCATGCTGCGCTTTGGCGAGATTGAACGCCCTACCTTTATCGATGACTTGATGTTCTTTTCTGTCATGGATGGCAAGCCTTCAATACTCATTGCAGAGCTTTCTCGCAGTGGACTCTATTCATATGTTGGTGAAGTGAGGAATTCGACGGGATGTTACGGCCCATCAATTAATGAAGATTTTCAACTTCTTTACTGGAACAAACCCTCTTTTACTATCGGCCTTTCATCAAGACCGGGCTCAAATATTGTCAAAAAGAATGGAGAATGGACGCTTCTGCGTGACGCCCTATCGACACCAGATGATTTTAATCTTAATGTATTTAAGCTTTTTATAGATAACAGAAGTAAATAGCTCTTATTTGGTGGACTAGCAGCATCTTCTGTTTAGAGCATTGATAAGACTATTTCTTGGCATTTCGAGCACTTAATTTGCATAATTGTTTTGTAGAGGTGAGTTGTTGCCCCATTAGGAACAGAGAAATGCGGGTATCTTGAGGCATGGGCCAGACGTGACTGCCTTGAGTGTTCCCCTCTCTGCTCAAGCAATAAAAACTCCGCCATTGCTGACGAGGTGTGTGTTCTACCGGGAGATTGATAGCGACAATGACAAATGTTCCCTGATTTGCCATCGCAGGTTTTACATGGTGTCAAATAACGAACATCTGTCTTGACGAGATAGTTTTGTCAAGCATCCACCCCGACGGTCATGGACTGCAACTGCAAAGCAGTTAAGTCACCACCGGTATAAACAGCTTCTAGAAATCCAGAAACGTAAATGCCGATGCCATCAAGAGATCCCAATCTACTTGTATGATTTACATTGGAAAAACAAAGTTGACTTGTATTTGCACCTTGAATGTAGATCTCATCGATAAGGTCTAACTTTTCTAATTTGTCAGCTTTGTCCCCTGAAGGGTTATTTTCGGCTTTATCGTAAAGATAATTGTAAGCAAATTGATCGCTTTTAAAGTAAATTTTGTCTATTGATCCATCTTTTTCGTCCCGAAAAGTATTTAAGCCAAATCCCCCATAGATTGTGTCAGAGTCTTCTCCTCCCGATAGGATGTCCTTACCATTGCCACCGCGCACAATGTCATCACCCTGACCTCCCAGAATGGTATCGGCACCTCGCACTCCCACAAGATTATCGTTGCCGCCACGACCAATTATTTGATCTGGCCGGAGAGTTCCCTTCAAGTCGTTTATTCCATTGTCCCCATTATAAAAATTGGTCACCTTGGAGTCTACGGGATCCGTAGAAAACATAGTTTGGAGTGCTTCAATATCTAATTGAGTGAATGTAAATGGAACAAAGTCTCCCTCTATATAGGACATATTAGAGATTGTCTGGTCCCAGCCTGGTTCATCTCCGTTGCCATTTGGATGATCTAACCCTGCAACATGTCCGATCTCATGGACAATGGTCTGAGTCTCATCATCAGTCAGTAAACTGCTCCCAAGATTCTTCCAAGTTATGTCAAACCATCCATCGTTCATATTCGCTTCTCCCAACGTAGTTGGGTCATCATATTCTGAGACAGAGTACACATTTAAAGGTGCATTGTCATAGTCATTTGTTTCAATAAAAGTCGTCCCAGTAATATCACTTAATTGCTTAAAAGTCAACTTGATTTGAGCTATTTCAGTAAGCGAAAGCGCTACCTGATTATCAGCATATCCGTCACCATCTCCCGCTTCTCTGAAGATGTAGTATTCGATGATATTGTCTTTTCCAGAGAAGTCTTGCAATGCATTGTGCCATTCCCAGTCGATTAGCGCGCTCGAAAAAGGCGGCATGATTAATAGTCACTGCGAGCATATTTACTGTACAAAAATCGCTTTGCTGGGTATTTTTATTTAATCATTATTTAAGAAATGATGTATTGATGAATTTGTTGCTGAGGTTGGCATTTTAATACTAAATCCCTACATTTGTTTTGCTGCAGTGGCAGATACATATGCAGTCAACGCACTGGCGGCCTGCAGCGTCGCCAGCCTGTTTTGAGCATGCTTCCCTCTTGCGCGTTGAACTTCAGCCGATAAAGAGGGACATCTGCGCATGGGCCGGGTGTGATGACCAGGCTTTTTTGTGCCTGTGCTCAAGCAATAAAACCCCGCCATTGCTGACGGGGTGAGGCGTGTGAGGTAGATAGAAATCTGCTGACTCTTAGTAGATCTATAAGCAAGCTTGTCTCCTTCTTTCTTGTATTACCTCTTCCAACTGAGAGGGTGGGATTCGAACCCACGGAAGGTTGCCCTTCAAACGATTTCGAGCAGTTCGCTTTCGACCTCTCACCAGTGAAGATGCGGGCAGGCTTTTGATCAACACTGTGAACGATTGGATGCTGTTTTTGACAGAGAAAAAATCAGTGATGAACCTGCTCATCAGGCGCTCCCCAACCTCCACCTCCAGGCGTTTCGATCAGCAGACGATCCTCCGGTCTCACCTCAAGCTGGGCACACCCCTGAAGCTGTTCGCATGAACCATTCGCGCGCGTGAGAACCGCACACCTGCTCCTAAGGGGTTTGTAGGCCGTTTTGAGGCATAGCCAGAGGGATAGAGGGATCGCCAATAACCGCGACGGTCCAAGGTTTGGATTGAGTAGATTCAACCAGTTGGTAGATGTCCACCTCCTTTCCTTTGATCGAACGCTGGTAGCGGGCACGACCAGTGTTGAGGGATACCCCAAACCAGCAGCACGAAGAAAATGGTGACCAAAGAGAACTTCGCCCTTGAAGGGATCAAGACTCTGATCCTGTTAGGTGTGAAGGTGGTGAATGGACCTCACATAGAAAGGAATCCAATCCTCCTTTGTCCAGCAATACTCAATAAGAATGGACTTCAGCGACGGGCCTACCGCTGGAGCTAGGTAGCCCGAAGTAGTAGCTGAAACGGAAGGTGATCAGATGTCGACAATCAAGGAGGGAAACGGAAGATATCGTGCAAATGGTGTTGATAAGGGTCTTGGGTACATTCTTCTTGGGAACAAAGCATTGACTCCTCATCTCGAACTAGACGGCAAATCCATCAGTGATCAATCCGTATTAACCATTCTCCGCCAAGCTCTTCATGAGACTTGAGAAAAACGTAACACGCTTATTTTAGAGTATCTATCCATTCTAAAGGGTACTCCCCCTCAAGACGATTCGTATGAATCTACAGGCAGATAACACTCCCAACATCATTTCGATGGCAAGAACCTAGCAGGACGGTGCGATTACAGCGGCACCAAAAATATCAGACTTAAGACTTAAATCAACTGGAGGATAAAGCAGCTGCAACAACAAAACTTGTAGAGGAGAAGCAAAGCAGGTAAAAAAGAGAACACAAGGTATTCTGGCGCAAATCTCAGGCTGCAAAGAAACTCAATCAACTCAAACAAGCAATTATCAAGAACCTTCTTAGATATACTGACAATGCCCCACAACAATCGTCAAAGAAAACCAAATACATACTTGCCATGAAGCCAATCAAAAGCTAATATAATATTATTTAGCATAGCAATGCCAAAAAAGTTTTTCCTAAACAAAGAGACTGTAAACTATAGAATCGATACTTCTAACTCCAGCAATTGGCGAGTTCTATCAAATCGAAGAATTCGCCCAGGAGAGTTTGTGATGCCACATGATGAAGTCACAGAAGAAATAATTAATATGGCTAACGAAATTGAAATCATCTTGAGAGAGACCAGAGAAAGCCGAGTCCTTAAAGTAGCAGAAGTTGCAATTCCGAGTAGTAGTGATTGCTTAGCCAACTTAGTAGAACTTCCCTGGTGCTTAATGAACCACTCATGTGCCCCTAATACCTATGATAGGTATCAACCAGAATCACCATACGACTTTAAATCAGCTCAACCTGCGGCACTCATTGACATCATGCCAGGTGATGAAATCACATATGACTATGCTCTAGAACAATACTCGTACTCAAATACAACAGTTTGCCAGTGTCGGTCGAGAAATTGCAGAGGAATTTTAAGTGGATTCAAGGAACTTAAAGAGGCTGACAAAAAGAGTCTTTTTTCAAAAGCATCCCCATATGTCCAAGAAAAGTATATCAAGGAAATTCTTGGATCAAATTCAAATCAGATGAAGGGACCGTTCCGTATTAAAGTCATTTGCGAGAATTGCAACTTTCTTGATTTTGTCAATGAAGACAATACATGCAAGAGCATGGCTGGACTATCAGAAACGATTCGCGAGAGACTTATCTCAGTCATACCAAATCTCAATGGCTTAAACATATCATTACCTTTTCCGGCACTCCCTGACAATATTAATTCTATTCAGGTGTC
>Ga0189289_10245_pt1 | contig 39447 bp, 40 predicted proteins | sample UW106minimetaG_FD_130313 | JGI IMG/M metagenome (GOLD analysis project Ga0189289, IMG submission 130313) | Marine microbial communities from the Costa Rica Dome - UW106 mini metaG | ecosystem: Environmental > Aquatic > Marine > Oceanic > Photic zone | place: Costa Rica: the Eastern Pacific...
CCTTCTTGCAAAGCAATTAATGCATTAAGTGTTTTAAAAGGGGATCCAGGGGGATACATGGCTTGAAGTCCTCTGTCAAAAAGAGGTTTCGCTATACTATCTCGGTAGAGTTTATTGAAATTTCTAGAACGGTTTCTTCCAACTAATAAATTAGGATTATAGGAAGGTCCAGAAACCATGGCTAAGATTTCACCTGAGCTTGGTTCAATGGCAACAATGCCCCCGCGTTTGTTGGTCATTAATATTTCACCATAGGCTTGGAGTTTTGAATCTATGGTTAAGGTTATGTCTTTACCTGCCTTTGGTAGTGTATCATATATTCCTTCTTTGTATGGACCGATGTTTTTATTAAATCGATCTTTTTGAATAAATCTAATTCCTTTAACTCCGCGTAAGGTCGTTTCGTAAGTTTTTTCAACACCTTGCTTCCCAATTAAATCCCCAAGTTTATAATAAGGTTGTTTTTTGATAATAGATCTGTTTACTTCTCCTATATCACCTAAAACATTTGCTCCAATTGATGTTTGATAAGATCGTAAAGATCGTTTTTGAATATAGAACCCAACGTATTTACGCATTTTTTCTTGAAGAATGGCGTAGTCATTTTTGGACAACTGTACAACAAAAGGGGAAGGTAAGCGCGATGAATAATTTTTAGCCCGATCTAATTTTTTAGTATAGTCTTCCCTAGTGATTTTTAATAAACGGCAAAACTCATTTAAATCTCCCTCACTTAGTGCTTCGACATCTCTAGGAATAACCATAACATCGTATGAAGGTTGATTGGCGACTAAAAGAGTGCCATTTCGATCATAAACATAGCCGCGTTTAGGATAGGTAAATTCTTTTTTAATAGCACTATCTTCAAAGATATTGTAATCGTAACCTCTATAAATCTGTAGATAAAATAAGCGTGCTATAAAGACAAGGCCTACTAATACAACAACAGTTAGAAGTAATAACTTTCTCATTTTTTATTTCGGCTAAATAAAATGATAATTATAAGGCTTAAGATAATAGTAAAAATACTAGAAAATAATGTCTTCTTTAAAATTAGAAGTATACTTGAAATGTTAAATATTTCTAGGGAAAAGAGAATTAAATGATGAGGTAATGTTCCTAAAATGAGGTATGTAATTAGGCTTCCAGGTTCAGTATTCCTAAACTTTACGCTTTGATGCTCATACAAGGTTCCAAAAGATGATTTGAGCAAAATAGGTCTAATATATGCTAAGGAAACTGCCGCTGCAGCATGAACTCCACCTGAGTCGGAAAAAATATCAATGAGTAGACCTAATAAAAAACTTGTAAGTAATAAAATCATTCGATTTTTTCTAATTGGAAAAAGAAATATGAATAGGATATATATGTATGGGTTAATAAAACCAAAAAAGTTTATGTTATTGCAAATAATCACTTGTGCTAGAAGTAACAGAATAAACCGAATACTATTTGAGAGTGTAACACTATTCATCTATGCTGCTTTCAAGATTTATTATCTCATTTTTATCAAGATGTTCTATAATATAGATGCTTCTGATATTAGTCATGTCATTAAACAGCTTCACCTGTAAAGTGTAGGTGTCTCCAGAGATATCAGTTTCAAAACTTTCAATCGTTCCAATGCTAATTCCTTTGGGAAAAATAGCAGACTCTCCACCGGTTTCGATTGTGTCACCTACCTTTACAGGGGCAAAAGTTGAAATATCTTCAAGTTGTGTAATGAAAGGTGAATTTCCATCCCATGTTAATGACCCTTTGTGATCTGAGGACTTAAGCTTCGCATTAATTCTACTTTTTTTGTTTAAAATAGAAAGGACAGTGGCATAGTTGTCTGACGTGTTATCAACAATACCAACGATACCTTTAGATGTTATAACACCAAAATCTTGCTTAATACTATCCTTGTTACCCTTGTTAATTGTGAGGTAATTGTTCGTGCGTGAATAGCTGTTTTTAAATATTTCGGCAATCGTTATGCGGAATTTTTTTTCTGAGAGTATTGTGTCAATACCAGATGTATGTGATGCATTTGAATTATTTAGTAACCGCTCTCTTAGTCGTTTGTTCTCTTCAGCTAATATTTTATTTTCTTTTTCAAGGTCAAAGTACTTATCTATGGAACTCACAGTGCTATAAACCCCACCAGACAGTACATTGGCAGAGTTAATAAATTTACTTCTGTGGTATGAATGTGATTGAATAGTTAAGGCTAAAGCAACACTAAAAAGCAATAAAAACAACAGAAATGTTTTGTTTCGAATAACAAAATTTATGATTTGTTGCATTAATTACCTTTTTATTTTATCAATACGCTTTTGTATTTAGAAAGATTTTTAAGAACAATTCCTGTTCCTCTCACTACTGCTCTTAAAGGGTCTTCAGCAATATAAACTGGTAAATCCGTTTTTTGAGATAATCGCTTATCCAAGCCTCTTAACATAGATCCACCACCTGCTAAGTAAATTCCTGTGTTATAAATATCAGCTGCTAATTCTGGTGGTGTTTGAGAAAGTGTCTCCATTACAGAGTCTTCAATTCTTAAAATAGATTTATCCAGAGCTTTTGCTATTTCGCGATAAGAAATATTGACCTGCTTAGGTTTACCAGTCAGAAGGTCACGTCCTTGGACGCTCATGTCTTCAGGTGGTAGTTCTAAATCTTCTGTAGCAGCACCAATTTGTATTTTAATCTTCTCTGCTGTTCGATCTCCAACATATAAGTTGTGCTGAGTACGCATATAGTATATGATATCGTTAGTAAAGACATCACCAGCAACTTTAACCGATTTATCACATACAATTCCTCCAAGTGCAATTACAGCGATTTCAGTAGTTCCGCCACCAATGTCAACAATCATATTTCCTTTAGGTTGCATAATATCAACGCCAATACCTATAGCAGCAGCCATGGGTTCGTGGATGAGATAAACCTCTTTTCCATTGACACGTTCACATGATTCCTTTACGGCACGCATTTCAACTTCTGTAATTCCTGATGGAATACAAACAACCATTCTTAATGCTGGATTAAAGAATTTCTTTTTTAGCGCGGGTATATTTTTAATGAATAAACTAATCATTTGCTCCGAAGCATCAAAATCTGCAATAACTCCATCTTTCAATGGTCGAATTGTTTTGATGTTTTCGTGTGTTTTTCCTTGCATCATATTAGCCTCTTTACCAACGGCAATGATTTTTCCGCTAATTCGGTCTCTGGCTACAATAGAAGGATTATCAACCACAACTTTATCGTTGTGTATGATTAAGGTGTTTGCTGTTCCTAAATCTATGGCTATTTCTTCTGTCAGGAAATCAAAAAATCCCATGCGCTACTCTTAAATTATTTGGGTTAGTTAGTCAAATTTTATGACTAAGCGTAAATGTACTAAATTATACGTTATATCTAACCTTATAGATATCTATTACCTATTTTTTTTACAGTATAATTAGGTTAAGAAATAGTGTTCTTCCCTACATGTGATTAGTTAGATTCTGAAATTCTAACAAATCATAGAATTATTCATTCTTTTTTACTTGATTTTCAATTCAATAAAGTCTTTTTGTTGTTCTGTTAGCTGTCTAACATTTTTAGTAAGCGGTGACCGGTAATTTTAGCTATCGAATAAAATAAATTAAAAAGATGAAGCAAAAGTTACAATTTAGAACAGTAATGAAAAGCCTATTGGCCTTATCATTATTTTTTGCAGGATATTTTGAGCTATCAGCTCAAGGTGTAACAGTTACCAGTGTGAACCCTGCGGCCGACGTTTTAACGATTACTAATATGGGATATTCTCTGATAAATTTAGATAATTATTGGCTCTGCTTAGGTCCTGGTACCAATGAAAGGGTTGGAGCTGTTATGCCTATAAGTGGTGATTTTATATTAATGGAGAATGAATCTGTTACATTATCTTGTGCTGTTACAGCGTCAGATGATGGTTTAAGCTTATTCAGTATAAATAGTTTTAGTTCTTCGGACCCAAACGTTTTAGTGTCCTATGTACAATGGGGAGCGGCAAACCAATCAAGAGTTGGACAAGCTGTAACTGCAGGACGATGGGATAATGCATTATGGCAATGGTTCATATACAAAGGCTACAGGTGGTTCAGCTGCTGCATGGGCAGTTTGCGATTCTGAAGGTGGTGCAATTCAAATTGCAGGGACAACAGACAACACAGAAGAGATTTGTGTTGGTGAAGGCACTGATGATTTAATTGAAGTAGAGTTTGTAGACATGAGTGTTTTATCTGGCGATAACTTAACATGGGTAATCACAGACCAAGCTACAGGAAATATTTTAGGATTACCAGCTACGCAACCGGCAGGAGGATTTAATTTAGAAGGAGCTCCAACAGGAGTGTGTGATATCTGGTACTTAAGATACACAGGTTATTGGATTAGGCGCAGCCACAAACGTCTCTGACTTATTAGGGTGTTATGATTTTTCAAACCCAATTTCTGTAACAAGATTAACGGGAACCGCCTGTGATGCTTTAAGTATTGATGAGTTTGATTTGAGTTTTGATGTTAATATTTATCCAAATCCATCAAGAGGTATTGTTAATATTAGTTATTCAGGAACAAGAGCTATAGATGTTGAAATTGAAGTGATTGATACCTTAGGAAAGCAAGTTTATGCATTAAGTGCCGTCATAGACAATGAAGCTACTATTGATATGAGTAATATGTCAAATGGGACTTATTTTATAAATATCATCGAAGCAGAAATTGGAAGTAGAATTGTAAAACGAGTTATTAAAAACTGATTAAAAGCTCGTGGTTTATTGGTTTAAATAAAAAGAGCATCGTTACAATGCCCTTTTTTAGTTTCCTTAAGTAAATTATAAGCCTTTTAATGTTAATGTTTAAAATGACGTATACCTGTAAAGACCATGGCAACATCATTATCGTTACAATAGTTAATACTTAATTCATCTTTTATTGATCCACCGGGCTGAATAACAGCAGTAATGCCAGCGTTGTCAGCAATTTCTACACAATCTGGAAATGGAAAAAATGCATCACTAGCCATTACAGCTCCATTTAAATCAAAATTGAATGATTTTGCTTTATGAATGGCTTGATTTAGTGCATCAACCCGACTCGTTTGTCCGGTTCCGCTAGCGCAAAGCTGCTTATTTTTAGCCAATACTATGGTATTGGATTTTGTATGTTTACATAATTTAGAAGCAAATATTAAATCCTCTAATTCACTCTTAGTAGGTACCGTATTCGTAACTGTGGTCAGATCATCTAAATTATCAGTTTTTGCATCTTTATCTTGAACCAGAGCACCGTTTAAGCATGTTCTTACTGTAGTTTTGGGTAATTCAACATCATTTAAAATTAATAATATTCTGTTCTTTTTACCTTTTAAAATTTCAAGAGCGTCGTCACTAAAAGAAGGAGCAATCACAACTTCACAGAACAGTTTATGAATTTCGCTAGCAGTGGCTTCATCGATTTCGGTATTACTAATTAAAATACCACCAAATGCCGAGACCGGATCACCTGCCAAAGCATCTACATAAGCTTGATGAATGGTATCTCTCTGAGCGAAACCACAAGCGTTATTGTGCTTAAGAATAGCGAAAGTTGGGTCTTCACCTTTAAATTCTAAAATAAGATTTACCGCGGCATCAACATCCAACAGATTATTATAACTTAAATCCTTACCATGGAGTTTGGTAAACATTGCTGCAAAATCACCAAAGAAGAATCCTTTTTGATGTGGGTTTTCACCATAACGTAAGACCTTGCCTTTAGTTTCACTTATTTTAAGAGCAGCTATATCATGCTTGCTATTAAAATAATTAAATATAGCAGAATCGTAATGTGAAGACACATTAAATGCTTTTGCTGCAAATAATTTTCTGTCCTCTTCAGAAGTTTCACCTTGTTTGGTTTCAAGTAATTTTAAAAATTCTGAATAATCTTCAACCGAAGATACGCATGTAACATCGGCATAATTTTTTGCTGCAGCTCTGATTAACGAAATACCGCCAATATCTATTTTTTCAATAATATCCTGATTACTAGCTCCTGAAGCAACTGTTCTTTCAAATGGATAAAGATCCACAATTACCAAATCAATTTGAGGGATTTCAAATTCTGCTAATTCAGTTGCATCCCCATCATGATCTTGACGATTTAAAATACCTCCAAATACTTTTGGGTGTAATGTTTTAACACGACCTCCCAGAATAGATGGGTATGAAGTAACTTCTTCAACAGGTACGACATCTATGCCTAAATCTTTTATAAATTTCTCAGTACCACCTGTAGAATAGATGGTGATGTTTAAATCATTTAGTTTTTTTACAATTGGCTCTAATCCGTCTTTACTAAATACAGATATCAGTGCTGAGGATATCGTTTTGTTATTCATAGTGTTGTGTTGTGATTTAAAGCTGCAAAAATAAGGATATTAACCAGTAAGTTCTAAGTAGATATGGTACTTTATTTAAGTTTTTTGTAACAATAAATTGTTGAAAACGTCCTATCTTTAAATTGTTTTAAAACAGCCAACCTATGCTAGTCTATTTGCGAGTTTTTAGAGAGAGCTTTTCATTTGCTTTAAATGCACTGAGAAATAATAAACTACGTACGTTTTTATCCCTTCTTGGTGTTACGGTTGGGATATTTTCGATTATAGCAGTTTTGGCTGCAGTTGACTCATTAGATAGAAATATTCGCGAGAATTTAGAAGGTATAGACTCAAATACCACATATGTTACACATTTTTCGTTTGGACCAACAGACGTGCCTAAATGGAAGCGTGAAAATTTTGAGCCAATGCAATATGAAGATTACAAATTCATAAGTAGAAATGTTCCTGGAATTGAGACGGCAGCTTATGGATGGTTTGGAGCACAAGAAACAATTCGTTATGAAGGCGAAACAGTCTCAAATGTTGATGTTAATTTATCGACATACGGTATTTATGATATATCCAATTTAGATATAGAATTGGGGAGATTTTATTCTGAAGTAGAGTCGGTGTCAGGATCTCCAGTTATTGTTTTGGGTTATAAAATTTCAGAGAGCTTATTTGGAAAATCCAACCCTGTCGGAAAACAGGTTAGAATGTATGGCCGAAAACTTACTGTTATTGGTGTTCTAAAAAAAGTGGGTGCTAGTACTATTGGAGATTCGCCAGATGAACAAGTATTTATACCGGTAAATTTTGTAAGAAAGTTTAAAAGCACAAAACGAAGAGGTCAATTTTTAGCAGTAATCTTAAAGCCAAAAAGTGATATCGACATGGGTGCTTTTGAGAGTCAATTAAAGCAAAAATTCAGAGTTTATCGTGGTTTAAAGGTAGACGAAGATGATGACTTTTTTATTTCTAGGTTTTCTGGTTTTGTAACTGTAATAGAGTCCCTTATCGGAAGTCTTAATGTAATAGGGTGGATAATAAGTGGTTTCTCTTTGTTGGTAGGAGGCTTTGGAATTGCTAACATTATGTTTGTTAGCGTTAAAGAACGCACTAATCTTATCGGTATTCAAAAATCTTTAGGTGCTAAAAACCGTTTTATCTTATTCCAGTTTTTGTTTGAAGCTGTGATCTTAGCTGTGGTAGGTGGTTTAATTGGACTTGTTCTTGTTTGGATTATCGCCAAAATTATGAATGGTGTTGTGGGGGAAGATTTTGAATTTGTGCTGTCCTTTGGGAATATGTTTTTAGGATTTGCATTATCAAGTTTTATTGGTCTAATTTCGGGTGTCATCCCAGCTATTTCTGCTTCAAAACTAGACCCTGTGGAGGCTATTAGAACAGGAATGTAAATTGTTTAGATGAAACGCTTTTTAAAATACTTTATTAGCATTTCTTTGGTCTTAATCCTGTTTTCCTTAATCTATTTAAGTTCAAATGAAATTGTAGGATTCAACAAAACCGTGAATTGGGCTTGGGATCTCAGTGATTTTAATTATTGGATCATTCTTATTACTTATACCTTATTGCTTTTAATAATGATGAGTATTATTGCATTATCATTACTTAAAATAAAAGATATTCTTAATAAAAAGGCTAGATAATTTTGGCTACTTCTTTGCAAACAAATTCTAAAAATCGTTCATCTGCTTCTGTAAAGGGGTCTGGAGTATTTGAGTCTATATCTATTTGTCCTATGTTTTCGCCATTTACAAAAATTGGAATTACAATTTCTGCTTTAACCGTAATACTGCAGGCGATATAGTTATCCTGAGCAGAAACATCAGGCACAACAAAGTTTTGATTGCTTACAGCCACTTGTCCACAAATGCCCTTTCCAAAAGGAATGATAGTATGGTCTGTGGGTTCACCAACATATGGGCCAAGTTTTAATTCGTCTTTGTCACCATTTTTAAAGTAAAAGCCAACCCAGTTGTAATATTGGATATTTGCTTCTAAAACTTCACAAATTTTATAAAGACGCTCGTCTACTGCTACATCGAGTTGATTTACTATGGATTTAATTTCAGGTTTTAAAGATGTTAAAAGCTCCATGAATAACTAATTTTTTGGCAAAAATATCCAATTGATTGAATTATAAATTACGGTTTTCATAAATTTAACAGCAATCAGATTAATATAAAACAAACTGAGAGAATTAATAACAAAATATAAACTGGTCATTCGATTCATAATCACATTTTTAGCTGTTTATGGAATGCTAACTGTAGGACATCATTTATACTTGAGTTTTTCTGATGGTTCTAAGTTTTATCCCGATTATATGACCAATTTAGTCGCAAGACAAACCAATACATTACTTAATAGTATTGGATATGAGGCCAGTGTTTTACCACATCCAGATGAAGCTTCTATGAAGGTTATTGTAAATGGAAAGTATGTTGCTCGAGTAATTGAAGGTTGTAATGCTTTAAGCATTATTATTCTCTTTCTGTCCTTCATTATCGCATTTTCTGGAAAATTTAAAACTACCGTTTTGTACTGCTTTGCTGGTGCAATTATTCTTTATGCCTTCAATTTAATTAGGATAGTTATTTTATCTGCAGGATTATATCATTACCCATGGAGACGTGAAATTTTACATAATGTTATTTTTCCAATGCTCATCTACGGAACAGTCTTTTTATTATGGATGTTCTGGGTTAATCGTTTTTCAAAATCTTTGAAGTCTAATGCCTAAGTTAACACGTTACATATTAGTATTTATTTTAATCTTGGTATTAATGGCCATCCGTGGTTTTGAGGGTGTTTTGTTTTACGATCCATATCTTACATTCTTTGAGAATGACTATTTATACATCGATAACCCAAGACGCGAGGTCGCTAAATTGGTTCTCTTTACAAGTTTAAGATATTTACTCAATACGCTTGCATCTTTAGGAATTCTCTATCTTATTTATAATGATAAGATTATGATTAAATTCTCTGTTGTTTTATATGTATTGGCTTATGTTTTACTCTTAATTCCGTTTTTGTATTTTGTAATTAATCCACGACAAGAAGACTATTATTTGTTCTTTAATGTGCGAAGGTTTTTAATACAGCCAATTGGTTTAATTCTATTATTACCAGCGTTTTACTACTATAAACTCAACCGTTAAGATTTCTTTAATTTTCTTTTTAATTTTTGAAAATTTATACCTTTGCAATGTGAAACCTAGAATATCGCATAGAATTATCTCAGTGTTAATGGCGCTAATTGTGCTTGTCTCTACGTTATCCTTAACTGTGGAAAAGCATTTTTGCGGCGATATTTTAGTCGATGTAGCCATTTTTTCTCAAAGCAATAAGTGCGGCATGGAGATGGCTGTTATGGATTCGGGCAAAGCTATAAAATCTAAAGGTTGCTGTAAAGACGAGGTCAATATTATTCAGGGGCAGGATGATCTACTTGCTAAATCTATGGATGATCTTGAAGGGCTTCAAAAACAATTAATAGTTGCCTTTACCCATACCTATTTTCAACTTTTTGAAGATATAACTGAACCTGAAGTATCTTATCAAGATTATAATCCCCCCAGGATAATTCAAGACATTCAGGTCTTACACGAGACATTTCTAATTTGATTTAGTATAACTTTTGGCTATTTGCGTACAGCAAATGTGCGCTATTTGTTATACTTATAAATCAAATAAATGAAAACATATATTATAATTTTTTTAATGTTCTTTACGCTTTTTGCATCTGCGCAAGAACAATTAACAGGCATTGTGTTAGAAGCTAATGGCACAAATCAATCACCATTGCCTGGCGCCAATGTGTATTGGCTTGGTTCTTCGGTTGGTGGCATTACCAATGAAGATGGAACTTTTTCTATTCCTTATAAATTTTCTTATGAGAAATTAGTAATTAGCTATGTTGGTTTTAAAACAGATACGATATCGGTTGCAGAAAACCGTTATATAAAACATGTTTTACAACCTGCTGATGAGTTAGATACAGTAACTTTAACCTCTCGAAAGAATGCAACTTCTAGGTCTTATTTAAAAGCCACTAATACCTTATTTGTTAGTAGTGATGAACTATTAAAAGCAGCCTGCTGTAATTTATCAGAAAGTTTTGAAACCAATCCTTCAATTGATGTGAACTTTGCAGATGCAGTTACAGGTAATAAGCAGATTAAAATGCTTGGATTAAATTCTCCATACATATTAATTGCTACTGAGAATATTCCAGCTGTTAGAGGAGCATCTCAAGCTCATGGACTAAGTTTTATTCCTGGGACATGGGTAGAGAGTATTCAAATTACAAAAGGAGCTGGGAGTGTTGTTAACGGCTTTGAGAGTATTGCAGGACAGATTAATGCAGAATTAGTGAAACCCGCTACTGATGATAGGTTATTTGTGAATGCTTATGGTTCACTAAATGGTCGTTTAGAATTAAATACGCATTTTAATCAAAAGATTTCGGATAAATGGAATACAGGAATTTATGTTCATGGAAATGTCAGGAATCAAAAATTTGATAGAAATAATGACAGTTTTTTGGATGTGCCACTTAAGGAACAGATAAATGTTATGAATCGTTGGCAGTATACCAACGGAGAAAAAGGAATCGTAAGTTTTATTAGTCTGAGATATTTAAATGAAAATGTGCAGTCGGGTCAGATAGATTTTAATCCATCAAGAGACCGAGGAACCACTAATTTTTGGGGAAGTGAAATCGATACAGACCGATTTGAAGTCATGACTAAACTGGGATATGTTAATCCTGAAATACCACATCAAAGTTTAGGATTACAATCGGCATTTAGTTATCATAATCAAGCGTCTTATTTTGGACTTAATGCATATAACATAAAGCACAATAGTTTTTACTCCAACCTTGTCTATAATAGTATTATTTCAGATTCTCGCCATAAGATTAAAACAGGAGTGAGTTTTACGTATGATCAATATGACGAATTAGTAAATACGACTGATTTTGAGCGTATCGAAAATTCAGTTGGTGCATTCTTTGAATATGCTTACGATGATTTGGATAAAGTAACCTTAACGGCTGGTGTAAGAGCTGATCTGCATAATCGTCTTGGATTTTTTATCACTCCACGATTACATGTGCGTTACACTCCATGGGAAAAGTCAGCATTTAGAGCATCAGTAGGAAGAGGAAAACGAAGTGCTAATATTTTTGCAGAAAACCAGAATTTATTTTCAAGCTCAAGACAAATTAACATTCTTAATTCAGGTGGAAAAATCTATGGACTTGATCCTGAAATCGCATGGAATTATGGTTTGAGCTATCTACAAGGCTTTAATTTATTTAACCGTAAAGCTGATGTTACTTTTGATTTTTATAGAACTGAGTTTCAAAATCAGGTCGTCGTCGATTGGGAAAATCCTTTTGAAATCAATTTTTATAATCTGGAAGGTGAAAGTTATGCCAATAGTTTTCAAGTCGAGTTTAACTATAATGCTTTTGAAGGTTTTGACCTAAGAACGGCATATAAATACTATGACATTAAAACCGACTATAATTCGGGAAAATTAGAGAAACCCTTAATACCAAAAAACCGTTTATTTGCTAACGCAGCTTATGAGACTAAGGAGCAAGATAATGGAAGTCAATGGAAATTTGATGTGACTTATAATTGGGTTGATGCCCAACGATTTCCTAGTACTGAATTAAGTTCACCTGAGTTTCAACTTGATGAATTTTCGCCAACAGTTGGAACGATAAATTTTCAAATTACCAAGGTGTTTTCACCGAGCTTTGAATTGTATTTAGGTGGTGAAAATGTAACTGATGTTAGGCAAACGAATCCTATTATTAGTTCTGATAATCCTTTTGGATCTAATTTTGATAGTAATTTTGTGTATGGTCCAATTTTTGGAAGTATGTATTACGCTGGATTACGGTATAGAATACAATAAAACGTTATATAATGAAAAAAGTACTTTTAATTATTACAGTAGTATTATCGAGTATATCATTTGCTCAAAATAAGAATGCTAAGGCTAGCATGGAGGTTGATGGTGTTTGTGGTATGTGTAAAGCGCGTATTGAAAAAGCAGCCATTCGTGCCAAGGGAGTAAAATCTGCGGTGTGGAATGTTGATACTCATGTGCTAAAACTCATTTATGATGAGCGTAAAACTGATTTAAAATCAATTGCTCAGAAATTAGCAGATGCTGGTCATGATACTAGAGCTATCAAAGCTACTGATGAAGCTTATGAAGCTATTCATCCTTGTTGCAAGTATAGGAGCAAGGATGTCATTGAGGCGCGTGAAGGAGAAAAGAAAAAATCAGACAATAAAAACTAAACAAAAGCCTGAATCTAGATTCAGGCTTTTTCATTTGAAATTTTAAAAATACGACCACTACCTTCTATACCATACTGTGTTGCGATTTCTTTAAACATTAACGAACCTCTTAAAGCTTGTATCATTTTTTTAAAGAATCTTTATTCGTAAACTGGGATTCCCCTTTTGTATGAAGTCGTGATGGGTATTGTAAATAAAGCAATTGCCCAAGTTATCCTTATTAGTACTTTCTTAAGCTTTTTAAGCGTCGCATAATAGTATATAGTTAAGGTCATGATGTTCTTTGCTTTTTTGATCCTAAATCATCAAATGTTATTTTCATTAAACCTTTTTCTTTTAATACGGTCTAAGCTAGTAAAGAGTAAATTAAATAAGCAGAGCATCTTTTTTTTAAACTTGAATGTTGCCCAGTTTAATGTACTAAATCATAGAAAAACTCTGCCTAACTTCATAATTCTGGTCTAAATGAAAAATGTTCTAATAGCTTTAAGTTGTGTTATGTTTATGGGCTGTGTCTCTGATAATTCTGGTATGATAAATGCAGATGACGATAATGTCGTTGACAATGGAAATGGAACAACTGTTAACTTATCGGACTATTTTAGTATAGATTTTAATGATCTTAATAATTATGAAAATCAAGATATTCCTGATTATATTCAAGAAGATAATTCGCCAAATGGAAATCAGATTTCTGATGAAGGTGCAACTTTAGGACGGATTTTATTTTACGACAATAAGATGTCTGAAAATAATTCAGTCGCTTGCGCAAGTTGTCATAAACAAGCCTTTGCCTTTGGCGATAACGAGATTGTAAGTATAGGAGCGAATGGCTTAACGGGTAGGCATTCTATGCGATTAATTAATGCCCGATTTGGCGATGAGACTAATTTCTTTTGGGATGAAAGAGCAAATTCTTTAGAAGCGCAAACAACGATGCCAATAAGAGATCATGTAGAAATGGGCTTTAGTGGGGAGAATGGTGCTCCAGATTTTGACGACTTAATCAATAGACTTGAAGCAATTGAGTATTATCCAGAATTATTTACTAGAGCTTTCGGTACCGAAGTAATAACAGAAGCAAGGATACAGAATGCCTTGGCACAATTTATTAGAAGTATCCAGTCGTTTGATAGTAAATACGATGAGGGTAGGGCAGTGGTAAACAGCCAAAATCAACCATTTCCTAATTTTACAGATCAAGAGAATTTAGGGAAACAACTATTTATGCAACCACCTAATTTTGATAATCAAGGAGTGCGAATAGATGGTGGTTTTGGTTGTGCAGGTTGCCACAGTGCACCAGAATTTTCAATTGCCTCAAATAGCAGGAATAATGGTGTGATAGGTGTTTTTGGATCTAATGATATCGATATTACTATAACAAGGTCTCCAACACTTAGAGATGTAATAGGACCAAATGGTCAAAGTAATGGTGCTTTGTTTCACGATGGGTCTGCATTAACACTTTTAGATGTTCTTGCGCATTATAATGATATAGAAACTAATAATCCAGATCTGGATAATAGGTTACGACCGGGTAACAATCCGCAGCAATTAGAAATGACTCCAGATCAAATGAATGCTGTTGTTACATTTCTTGAAACCTTAACTGGTGAAGACGTTTATAGCAACGAAAAATGGTCAAATCCATTTCTAGAAAATTAAAACAAAAAGCCTTTGAAAATATCAAAGGCTTTTTGTTTTGTCATTGACTAAGATCAATGTTTATCTATAACGAATTTCCATTACATCATACCTGGCATTCCGCCACCTCCCATTGGAGGCATTGCAGGAGCATCTTCTGCAATGTCAACTAATGCGCATTCTGTAGTTAAAATCATTCCAGCAACAGAAGCAGCATTTTCTAATGCAATACGTGTTACTTTCTTAGGGTCAATAATACCAGCTTTAAGCATATCTACATATTCCTCAGACTTTGCATTATAACCAAAGTCTTTCTTTCCTTCTAATACTTTGTTAATAACAACTGAACCTTCACCGCCAGCATTTTCAACAATAGTTCTTAATGGTGCTTCAATAGCTTTATTTACGATTTGTACTCCTGTTGTTTCGTCTAAATTATCAGTAGTTATTTTTTCTAGTGTTTTCTTAGCACGCACTAAGGCAACACCACCACCAGCAACAATACCTTCTTCTACAGCCGCTCTTGTTGCGTGTAAAGCATCGTCAACACGATCTTTCTTTTCTTTCATTTCAACCTCAGATGCTGCACCAACATATAATACAGCGACACCACCAGCTAACTTAGCTAATCGCTCTTGTAACTTTTCTCTGTCATAGTCAGATGTCGTTGTTTCTATCTGTGCTTTTATTTGGTTTACTCTTGCTTTGATATCTGAAGACTTACCGTTTCCGTTTACGATTGTTGTATTATCTTTATCAATCATTACAGATTCTGCAGTTCCTAACATTGATAAGTCAGCATTTTCAAGAGAGAAGCCTCTTTCTTCAGAAATGACCGTACCTCCTGTTAATATGGCTATATCTTCTAACATTGCTTTACGTCTGTCGCCAAAACCAGGTGCTTTAACTGCAGCAATCTTAAGACCACCGCGTAATTTATTAACTACTAAAGTCGCTAAAGCTTGACCTTCTACATCTTCCGCAATAATTAATAATGGACGACCTGATTGTGCTACAGGCTCTAATATTGGAAGTATTTCTTGTAAGTTAGAAATCTTCTTATCGAATAACAAGATGTATGGATTTTCTAAATCTGAGATCATTTTATCTGCATCAGTTACAAAGTAAGGTGATAAATAACCTCTATCGAATTGCATTCCTTCTACGACATCGACATAAGTATCAGTACCTTTTGCTTCTTCAACAGTGATTACTCCTTCTTTACCAACTTTACCAAAAGCTTCTGCTATTAACTCACCGATGGTTTCGTCATTGTTTGCAGAAATAGAAGCTACTTGTTGAATCTTTTCTGACGAATTACCAACTTTTTTAGCTTGTTTTTCTAGGTCAGATGTAATGGCATCAACGGCTTTGTCTATACCGCGTTTCAAATCCATCGGATTTGCCCCTGCGGCAACATTTTTTAAACCTTCTTTTACAATAGCTTGAGCTAATACTGTAGCAGTGGTTGTTCCGTCACCTGCTAAGTCATTGGTTTTAGAAGCTACTTCTTTTACCATTTGAGCACCCATATTTTCAAGCTCATCTTCTAGCTCAATCTCCTTTGCTACAGAAACACCATCTTTAGTCACTTGAGGACCACCAAATGATTTTCCTATAATTACATTGCGGCCTTTTGGACCTAATGTTACTTTTACTGCATTTGCTAAAGCATCCACACCGCGTTTAAGCCCGTCGCGTGCTTCAATATCAAATTTTATATCTTTTGCCATTTTTTTTAAGTTTTAGAATTGGTTATTAACTATAGTTTTTAAACAATTGCCAAGATGTCGCTTTCACGCATCATTAAATAATCTTTGCCGTCTAATTTAAGTTCTGTACCACCATATTTTCCGTAAAGGACAGTGTCGCCTACCTTAACGGTTAAAGGTTCGTCTTTTTTTCCGTTGCCAACAGCAACAACAGTTCCCTTTTGCGGTTTTTCTTTGGCATTATCTGGAATGATGATGCCAGAAGCTGTTTTAGTTTCAGCTTCCTTCGGTTCTACAAGAACTCTGTCTGCTAAAGGTTTAATGTTTAAAGCCATTTGTTATAATATTTTTGGTTATTTAAATTAATTTAACGCTTAAGCATTGTTCGAAAATTATGCCAAGCCAAACAGACTGACAAAGTTTCATATACTAAGTTACTTAAATAAAAAAGCCAGCTAATTTTAGCTGGCTTTTATTTGTATACTCTATTATCTTAATTACCATCAGACGCACCATCATTAGTATTGGTGTCATCAGTTGTTGTTGGTAAAGTTGGCATTTCCGTTGTGTCGTTTGTATCAAGAGCCTTAGACTCTACACCTGAGCTAGAGTCTAACGTTAAGTTAGAAGCTAATATTAAAACAATTAAAGCCGTAGCTAAAAACCATGTACTTTTATCTAAAAAGTCACCAGTCTTTTTTACACCACCTAATTGTTGTGTGCCTCCACCACCAAAAGATGATGAAAGTCCTCCTCCTTTTGGGTTTTGAACCATAATCACTACGACTAATAAAAATGCCACAATGACGATAAGGATTAAAAATATAGTAAATGCACTCATTTTATTTTGTATTATTTTCTTTTAATTCTTGCACCAATTTTATTTGGTCTGCAAAGAAACTACTTTTTTCTGGATATTTCAAACTTAATATTTTATAAGACTGAATGGCTTTATCGTAGTTTTTTTGTTCCAAATATATGCGTGCTAAAGTTTCTGTCATCAAACTGTCTGAGGGGTTTTCTTCATTATTAACGAGCTTTGGTTTGGGTGTGAAATCTGCAACAGGTTTTATTTTAGGATTTTCACTAATAAACTTATCAATAATTGAGAGTTTAGCATCTAAAGGCTGAGTGGATTGCTGGTTTGATTCTAATATGTTTTCCTTTCGTACAATTGGTTCGAAGCTTGTAATCTTTAACCATTCTGCAAAAGAATGGCTTTCATTTTTATCAAATTCTAAAGGCTTACCAATGTTAAGTTGTTGCTCTGGTGCAATATTATCGACATCCACAGCAATGATAGAATCTTCTATTTTTGGGGAATCTTTAGTGATAGTAGGTGCTTTAGTTTTAAATAAATCTGGATCTAAAACACCTTCGGTTGCGTTAATATGTTCTTTCAAAGCATCGTCAATGGTCACACTTTTATTTACAGAAATGTCGTCAACCTCAGTAACTTCTATGGCTTTTATATACTCTGAATTTTGCTTTATAAACTTAGAAACCTCATTCTGATTAAATTCCTCTGAAGTGATATAATCAAATAAAATACTGCGGTCAGCAGTATGTGCTGCTGCGATTTTTAAAGTGTTGTTGTACCTGTAACTTTCTTTTTGTTTAAGACCCTTTAGGTGTAATGCCCTTAATGGTTGAAAATACGGAAAGTCCTCGATGGCTTTGGCCAGTGCTTCAGATTGTGCTGCTGTAACTGCTTCGGGGTTTTGAAGTAGGTATGTTAATTCTTGAATCTGCATAATCTACCAATCTGCTAAAGATGCGTTTATGATATCTTGAGTTAATCGTTCAAAAATCACTTCATGAGCTTCGTCTTTAAGACCACCTATCAATTGTTCATTAGCGCCATAGTCAAAGAAGAAAGAAAATCTAGTCTCAAAATCTTTCTCTTCATCTTTAGTGTTAATATAACGGACATTTACACTTATTGTTAAACGATTTTGAGCGGCTGTATTTTGTGCAGTCGCTGTCATAGGGGCAATTCTATATTCCGTTATTTCACCTTCATAGATAACTTCTCCTCCTGAATTGACGAGTTGAGCGCTTGTTTGATTTTGAATAATATCCTGAAGTGTGTTTGTAAATAAAATATCCAGTCCAGGCTCTACTAAATTAGCATTGTTTTGAAAAAAATTAACTTGAAAAGTCTCAGGCGTTTCCGTTAATCCAGTAAAAGAATAGGTGACTTTACAGGCAGTGAAACCCAGAAAAAGTACAATGACTAATATGAGTGGTCTTAATTTCATCTAGTAAGTATTAGGTCGCTTCGTTGTTACGAAAGTGTAAATATAGTAGGCGCTATCAGCGAGGTCAAAATCTAGATCGATTAATCGATGCCCTTTATAATGCTTGGCGTTAGCTAGGACTTCTGTTTCTTTTCTGATAGCTTTTGAGCTATTTTTCGTAGATGCTCTGCCAATCATAAATTTTTCTACCGCTTTCATTCTCTAATTTCTATGGCTAATACAGATTTAAGGTAACCAACTCCTATACAACTATTTAAAGATTGATTTGTTTTGGACGATATCATATTTTATCCTTAAAAAGATTATAAATCGTACTGTTTTATTTTTCTGTACAAAGTACGTTCGCTAATACCTAACTCTGCAGCAGCTAATTTACGTTTTCCGTTGTGGCGTTCTAGTGATTTCTTAATTAATTCAAGCTCTTTGTCATGTAAAGATAAGGTTTCTTCTTCTTCGATTTCTTCTGCAAAATGATATTTATCCTCAACATCTATTGTAGTTTCATTTGGTTCAGTATGTTGTGGAATTGATAAAACTTCTAGATCTTCAACTGTTGTCGTTTCAAAATTCTCATCGTCATTATCGCCATAAATTTTTTGGATGAGGTGTTCATTTTCTTTTTGCACATCAGACGCACTACCATTTTTCATAAGTTCCATGGTAAGCTTTTTGAGATCGTTAAGATCACTTTTCATATCAAATAAGACCTTATACAGTATTTCGCGTTCACTGCTAAAATCACTTTCGGATTTTGAGTTGTTTACTACCGCAGGAAGATTTGAGCCTGTATTGGGTAAATAATGTTGTAAAGTTGCCGTATTAATTGTTCTATTATGTTCCAAAACCGACACTTGTTCAGCAACATTTCTTAACTGACGAATATTTCCATTCCAACGGTATTTTAAGAGCATTGCCACAGCATCGTCCGTAAGTTTAACCGTCGGCATTTTATATTTTAAAGCAAAGTCACTCGCAAACTTTCTAAATAATAAGTGAATATCATCTTTGCGTTCGCGCAATGCAGGGAGGTTAATTTCTATTGTGCTAAGACGATAATAAAGATCCTCTCTAAACTTCTCTTTCTTTATGGCTTCGAACATGTTAACGTTGGTGGCAGCTACGATTCTTACATTGGTTTTTTGGACTTTACTCGAGCCAACCTTTATAAATTCTCCATTTTCCAATACACGCAATAAACGAACCTGTGTGGTTAGTGGTAATTCGCCAACTTCATCCAAGAAAATAGTGCCACCATCAGCTACTTCAAAATATCCAGATCGCGTTGATGTTGCTCCTGTAAAAGCTCCCTTTTCATGTCCAAAAAGTTCACTATCAATTGTTCCTTCTGGGATAGCGCCACAGTTAACAGCAATGTATTTACCGTGTTTTCTGTGTGATAATTGATGTATTATTTTTGGAATACTCTCTTTACCAACACCTGACTCACCAGTGACTAAAACCGAGATATCTGTAGGTGCTACTTGTATGGCTTTTTCTATAGCACGATTAAGCTTTGGGTCATTTCCAATAATTCCAAATCGTTGTTTTATGGCTTGAATTGATTCCATTTTTTAATTATTTTCAGAGTAACCAACGGCTTCCCCAATAAGCGTGGCACTTGTACAATCTAAAATTTTAACATTGACAAAATCACCAGGTTTATAATGTTCCTTAGGGAATACAGCAACCATGTTTTGACTATTTCGTCCAGACCAATGTGCGTCTGATTTTTTTGATGGCTTTTCGATAAGAATCTCTTCCACCTTTCCAACATGCTGTTGCGTTCTGTGTAAACTATGACGACGTTGTAAAGCCTGAATTTCATTTAGACGTCGTTGCTTAACATCGGCAGGAACATCATCTTCCATTTTACGACCGGCTAAGGTCCCAGGGCGTTCAGAATAAGCAAACATAAATCCATAATCATACTTCACATAGTCCATCAAACTCAGTGTATCTTGATGATCTTCTTCAGTCTCTGTTGGGAAACCTGCAATCATATCTTGACTAATAGCCACCTCTGGAATAATACGACGAATATTATCAATAAGTTCAAAGTACTCTTGCCGCGTGTGTAAGCGATTCATTTCCTTCAATATGCGATCACTACCACTTTGCACTGGTAAATGAATGTAATTGCATATATTTTTGTGCGCTGCCATGGTTTCAATAACATCAAGAGTCATATCTTGAGGGTTAGATGTTGAAAAGCGGAATCGCATTTTTGGTTGAGCCTTGGCACACATATCCAATAACTTTGCAAAGTTTACAGCCGTTGCTTTTTGTATGTCTGAAGCTTTTTCAAAATCCTTTTTTAAGCCACCTCCATACCACAAGTAGCTATCCACGTTTTGGCCTAGTAAAGTAATTTCTTTAAACCCTTTAGTCCATAAATCGTTTACCTCTTCAATTATACTTTGTGGATCTCTGCTTCGTTCACGACCTCTTGTAAATGGCACCACACAAAAGGTGCACATATTGTCGCATCCTCTTGTTATAGAAACAAATGCACTTACACCATTACTATTAAGTCTTACCGGAGAAATATCTCCGTAAGTTTCTTCTTTAGATAGAATTACATTTATAGCATCTCTTCCCTCTTCAACTTCATTTAATAGGTTAGGTAAATCCTTATACGCGTCAGGTCCTACGACGAGGTCCACTATTTTCTCTTCTTCAAGAAACTTAGTTTTAAGGCGCTCAGCCATACAACCAAGAACACCAACCTTCATTTTAGGATTTTTGTCCTTTATCCTATCATAATACTTCAAGCGCTTTCTTACGGTTTGCTCAGCCTTGTCTCTAATAGAGCAGGTATTTACTAATACAAGGTCGGCATCCTCAAGATTTTGAGTAGTATTGTAACCTTGGTTAGATAAAATAGAAGCAACAATTTCACTATCACTAAAATTCATTTGACAACCATAGCTCTCAATGAATAATTTCTTTTGATTCCCTTCTTTTTGATCTACCATTAAGGACTCTCCTTGTTTATTTTCGTCAATAATTTTTTCCATATACTGTCTTTCGAATATTCCGAAACTTCTATAGCCTGTAGTTTTCAATAAGCATGCAAAGATAGTATTATTTTAGGGATTCTGACAAACTGTCAGTTGTTAAATTGGTGTTTGATGGGTGTTGTTTCTGCTTTATTAAATGAGATTTTGGTTAGGATACATGCTATGTCTGTTTAAGAGGCGTCTAGATTGTTTTAAATTAACTCATGCTTTTCTGATCTGTTTATTTCAAGGCTTTTTTAGTTGTTTGATTCTTTCTTTAGACGTTAAACTGTACGGTATTTAAGACCAAATTAGGAATGTAAATTAAATTTCACATACATTTGTAACCTCAAAAAATTAAAGAATGCCGAAGAATCTAGTTATAGTTGAGTCACCTGCAAAGGCAAAAACCATAGAGAAATTTTTAGGAAAAGATTATAAAGTTGAGTCTAGTTTTGGACATATTTCTGATCTTCCTTCTAAGGAATTAGGTGTGGATGTCGATGGTGATTTTGAGCCTAAATATCGTGTTTCAAAAGACAAACGCGATGTGGTTAAAAAACTCAAGGTGCTCGCAAAAAAAGCGGAAATGGTTTGGTTAGCTAGTGATGAAGATCGAGAAGGAGAGGCCATTGCGTGGCACTTGGCTGAGGCACTAGGTTTAGATAAAGAAAAGACTAAGCGTATTGTATTTCATGAGATTACAAAAAGTGCTATTAATAAGGCTATTGAAAATCCAAGAAGTATAGATTATAATTTAGTGGATGCGCAACAGGCGAGACGTGTTCTGGATCGTATTGTAGGATACGAATTATCACCAGTGCTGTGGCGTAAAGTAAAAGGCGGACTTTCCGCTGGTCGTGTACAATCTGTTTCCGTTCGATTAATTGTTGAGCGAGAACGAGAAATTCAAAATTTCAGTGCAGCGGCATCCTTTAGAGTAGATGCTGAATTCTCAACCCATGACGGTAAAACCTTCAAAGCAAAACTGCCGAAGAACTTTAATTCCGAAGATGAGGCAATTGCATTTTTGAATAATAATAAGGAAGCTGCTTATTTGGTTTCAGATTTACAGAAAAAACCAGCAAAGAAATCTCCTGCGGCACCATTTACAACGTCGACCTTGCAGCAGGAGGCTTCAAGGAAGCTCGGGTTTTCAGTAAGCAGGACCATGAGTAACGCGCAACGCTTGTACGAAGCCGGTCTCATTACTTATATGAGAACTGATAGTGTGAATTTGTCGGATGAAGCACGTAAGGGTGCTGAAACAGAAATAATTTCTGCATATGGTTCGGAATTTAGTCACCCAAGAAATTATAAAGGTAAATCCAAAGGCGCACAAGAAGCACACGAAGCTATAAGGCCAACAGATTTTTCTAATCACTCGATAAATGTAGAACGCGATCAAGCGCGTTTATACGATCTTATTTGGAAACGCGCTATTGCTTCTCAAATGAGTAAGGCAAGATTAGAGCGAACTAATCTTAAAATTGAAGTTGACAGTATTAACAATGTAAAAGAACAGTTTGTTGCTAATGGAGAGATCATAACTTTCGAGGGATTCTTAAAAGTGTACTTAGAAGGAACTGATGATGAGCATGCGGAACAAGATGGTATTTTACCAGACTTAAAAATTGGTGAGGATCTCACAAATAATTACATCACAGCAACTGAGAGATTCACGAGGCCACCTTCTAGATATACTGAAGCATCCTTGGTTAAGCAATTGGAAGAGCTGGGTATCGGTAGACCATCTACCTATGCACCGACAATTTCTACAATTCAGAATAGAAATTATATTGAAAAAGGGACTAATGAAGGGGAGGTGAGAAAATATAAGCAACTGAGCCTTCAGGACAATAATATTAAGGATGTGACATTGTCTGAAAAATCAGGGTCAAACAAAGGTAAGTTAGTACCCACGGATACAGGAATGATAGTCACTGATTTTTTAGTCAATCATTTTGAAAATATTCTTGATTATAATTTCACGGCAAAAGTAGAAGAGAGCTTTGATGATATCGCTGAAGGTAAAGAAGACTGGAAGGCGATGATGAAAGATTTTTACAAAGGCTTTCATCCGCAAGTTGAAGATGTTCAAGAAAATGCTGAACGCGAATCTGGTGAACGTATTTTAGGTGTTGATCCAAAATCAGGAAGACAAGTTAGCGTAAGACTCGGAAAGTTTGGTCCGATGGTACAGGTTGGTACAGTCGACGATGAAGAAAAGCCAAAGTTTGCTAGCTTATCTCCAGACCAACAATTAAGCTCAATTACATTTGAAGAGGCTATGGACCTTTTTAAACTACCAAAGGCTTTGGGTCATTATAAAGATGATGAGGTTGAGGTTAATAATGGTCGCTTCGGCCCTTATGTACGCTTTGGTAAAAAGTTTGTATCACTGCCAAAAGGTGTTGATCCTTTAAGTGTAGAGCTTGAAGAAGCTATAGTGTACATTAAGGAGAAAGAGAAAGCTGATGCTCCTATATACAACTACCAAGGATTAGAAGTGACTAAAGGTAAGGGGCGTTTTGGACCATTTATTAAATGGAACAATATGTTTATAAATGTCAATAAAAAATACGATTGGGACAATTTATCTGAACAAGACATCGTAACTTTGATCGAAGATAAAATTCAAAAAGAAAAAGATAAACTTATTCATGTTTGGGAAGAAGAAGGTATAAGAGTTGAGAAAGCAAGATGGGGAAGGCATAATGTAATTAAAGGAAAACAGAAAGTAGAATTGGCAAAAACTATTGATGTTTCTGATATGACCTTAGAAGAAGCGAAGGCGATACTCGAAAAGAATGCTCCAAAAAAGAAAACAGCAAAGAAAAAAGCAGCTACAAAAAAGAAGTAATACACTATGAATTTTAATTTTCTATCGCCTGTTGCAGACGCGGTTTTAGCTCATAGAGAACTACTAGCGCAGCAAACGCTAGGAAAAAAGATTAAAATTCACTCTCAGCAAAATGGTATACCTGATTTAGACGACGTACAACTTGCAATCATTGGTGTGCAAGAGAATAGGAATGATGTCAACTACATTGGTGCAGATCTCAGTTTCGATGCCATTCGTAAAACCCTTTATGCTCTATTTTCAGGGAATTGGCATACCAGAATCGCTGATCTGGGTGATATCCAACCCGGAGAGTCTGTAGAAGATACCTACTTTGCTATAAGGACAGCAATTTCCGTATTAGTAGAAAAGAATATTATACCAATTATATTAGGTGGAAGTCAAGACTTGACATATTCTAATTATCGTGCATATGATTCGATAATGCCAATGGTTAATATTGTTAATATAGATACCAACTTTGATCTTGGCGATGCTAATCTCCCCATTAAAAATAACAGTTATGTTGGAAAAATTATAGTTGAAGAACCGTATAATCTTTTTAATTATACAACTATAGGCTATCAAACATATTTTAATTCTCAAGAAGAAATAGACCTCATAGAAAAACTCTATTTTGAAGCATATCGGTTAGGGGAAATATCAGGGGGTATCAATAAGGTAGAGCCACTACTTCGAGATGCACATATCGTTTCTGTTGATTTAAAATCAGTAAGAGCAGCAGAAGTAAGTGATAATTTGAAGTATTCCCCCAATGGATTTTCAGGTAAAGAAATCTGTGCAATTTCAAGATATGCAGGAATTAGCAATAAAGTATCTTCATTTGGTATTTATGAGTATCACAACTCAAAAAATGATAATGCCAGTTCCATGCTTATTTCCCAAATGATTTGGTATTTCATTGAAGGTGTTAATTGCCGTGTAAAAGATGATAATTTTAATAATGAAAGAGCCTTCCAAAAGTTTAATGTCTTGGTAGAGGAAGACGAACTTATTTTTTATAAAAGCCTAAAAACTGGACGCTGGTGGATAGAGATTCCTTTTTTGCCAAATGTTAATAATAAATTAAAAAAGCACACGTTATTACCATGCATGCATGCTGATTATCTGCAAGCAATGCAGGGTGAAATACCAGAAAGGTGGTATAAAGCCTACAGGAAGAACAGCTTCTAAATCGTACACTTTGTCGATAATTTAGCACCCTGAACATCGATGAAATGCATTTTTTAAGGATGAAATGCAAAAAAAATTGAAAAAAAGTTGTTTTTTCGAAAATATATAAATATGTTTACGACCTTGAAATTAAGGACCACTAATTTAACCTCGAGTTACTATGAATATTAAGAGATTGATTTTACTAACCACAGTATTAGTTTTGGTTGCCAGTTGTAATTCTGGAGACCGCGGACAACTAGTTGGCGTAAAAGGTAAAAAATGGCATCCAGAGAAGCCTTACGGAATGACGTTAGTTCCAGGAGGAGCTTTTATTATGGGTAAGTCAGATGATGACATTGCAGGTGTGCAGGATGCTCCTACTAAAACAGCAACTGTACGAGCATTTTACATGGACGAAACTGAAATTACCAATAGTGAATACAGATCATTTGTCTTTTGGGTAAGAGATTCCATTTTAAGACTCAAATTAGCTGAAATGGCTGATTTGGAAGGCAAAACCCCAGGTAATGGTGATATCGGTGAATTTGCGTATTTGGATTCTAATCCAGACGATATGAACGCTTATGAAAGTTACATGCTTAATACCTACGGTAACGAGCAAAGAAAAATTAACCGTGACGTTGATTTAATTTTTGATACAGATGATTATCCAGATGAGTTATATGCTGAAGTTATGGATGGGATGTATTTACCATTAGAAGAGTCATATAATGGGCAACGTACTTGGGACGTAAAACAGTTTAAATTTCAGTATACTTATATGGACATTTCAAGAGCTGCTAAAAATAAAAGCTTAAAGCGTTCAGAAGTTGTTGAACAGGAAGAAGTAGAGGTTTATCCAGATACAACCGCTTGGATTAGAGACTTTGCGTATTCTTATAATGAGCCAATGCATAATGACTATTTCTGGCACTCAGCCTATGACGGATATCCAGTAGTTGGTGTGTCTTGGAAACAAGCCCAAGCATTTTGTCAGTGGAGAACCTTAAAACATAATGGTTACCAAAAAAGTAAAGGTAAACAACCTGTAAATTCTTACAGACTACCATCTGAAGCAGAGTGGGAATATGCTGCTCGTGGAGGTCTTCAAGGGGCTTCTTATCCTTGGGGTGGTCCATATACTAAAAATGACAGAGGTTGTTTTATGGCAAACTTTAAACCATTACGCGGTGACTATGCTGCGGACCAAGCCTTATATACTGTAGAGGCAGATGCGTATGATCCAAATGATTTTAACCTGTACAATATGGCTGGTAATGTGTCTGAATGGGTACATGGTTCATATGATCCATCATCTTACGAATATTCTTCTACTATAAATCCAAATGTCAACGATGCAGAGAATGAACGCAAAGTTGTAAGAGGAGGATCTTGGAAAGATGTTGCTTATTTTTTACAAGTAAGTTCAAGAGACTATGAGTATGCAGATTCTGCAAGAAGTTATATCGGATTTAGAACCGTTCAGGACTATATGGGAACTGAAGTGACTAAAAACGCAGCAACGAATTAAATACTTAAAAAATAAACCAAATTAAAAATTAACCTACTTAAGTTACATCATCCATTTAACTTAAACTTAAAAACTAAACAAAATTATGGCACAGAAAGGTAAAATGACAATTACAAACATGGTCTACGGATTAGGGGCAGCAATCGTAATCGTAGGGGCATTATTTAAAATACAACACTGGCCTTATGGTTCAGAGATTCTTACACTAGGTATGATTGTTGAAGCCTTAGTATTTACATACTCTGCTTTTGAAAAACAACAGGCTGATTTAGATTGGTCTTTAGTATATCCTGAATTAGCAGGAGGACAGTCCTCTGGTAAAAAGAAGAAAGAAGAGCCAAAAGATGCTGAAGGATTATTATCTAAAAAATTAGATAATTTATTAAAAGATGCAAAAATCGATGGTGAGCTTATGGCTAGCCTTGGTGATAGCATTAAAAACTTCGAAGGTGCTGCTAAAAACTTAAATCCTACTGTAGATTCTATGCAGGCTCAGAAAAAGTATAGTGAAGAAATGTCTTTAGCTGCTGCACAAATGGAGTCTTTAAATAGCCTTTATAAAGTACAGATGGAAAGTGCAAATCGTCAAGCTGCTATCAATGAAGAAGCTGTTGAAAATGCAACTAAGTTAAAAGAACAAATGCAATCATTAGCGTCTAACTTATCATCTTTAAATGGTGTTTATGGTGGAATGCTTTCTGCAATGAACAAAAACTAATTAGTTTTTAGAATTATCAATTTAATTAATTAACATTTAAAACTAATTACAATGGCAGGAGGAAAAGTATCTGCAAGGCAGAAAATGATTAACCTAATGTACTTGGTATTTATTGCGATGATGGCAATGAATATGTCTAAGGAAGTACTATCCGCTTTTGGACTGATGGAGGCTAAGTTTTCAGCTTCTAACACAGTAGCAAGTGAAAAGAATACTGCATTATTAGGCAATTTAGCCACTAAAGCTGAGGAAAAGCCTGCTGAATTTGCTGTTCCAGCAAATAAGGCCACTTTAGTCAGTGCGGCATCTGATAAATTTTACAAGTACATCGAAACGTTAAAACAAGACCTTTTAAGAGAAGGTGGTTACCAGATCGACTCTGAGACGGGTGAATTACCATTTGAGGCTATGGATAAAACAGATATTCTAGATGAGATGTGGTTTACAGGTGATCGTTACACTAAAAAGGGCGATGAGGTTGTAGCAACGATTCAAGCATATAAAGACGAGATTAGAGAGATATTAGGAAATGACGTTAAGTATCAAAAGGCACTTGAGCGTTTTGATGAGCGTTTTAGCCTAGAAAAAGTTGAGAATAAGAAAATTGGTAAAAAGATAGATTATCTTAATTATCATTTCCAAGGCTTTCCAGCTATTGCGTCGTATACGAAGTTAACAGCTATGCAAAACGATGTAAAGGTTACAGAAGCTAATTTATTTAACTTATTCTTAGGAAATTCTCTTGACGAAGCTGTATCGCTTAAAAAATACCAAGCAATTGTATTAGCGGATAAGTCAGCATTTTTTGCTGGAGAAAAATTTCAAGGTAGAGTTGTTTTAGGTAAGTATGCTAATGTGACTCCAACTGAATTAACAGTGCAAGGTCAACAAATTAATGTTTCTGAAGCAGTAGACTCTACTGGTGCTGCAACATTAGATTTTAATGTAGGTAATGTTGGTGAGCACACAATTGACGGAAAGTTTACCTTTTTAGAAGATGGTAAGCCTTTAGAAATTCCAATTGTAGGGAACTATGTAGTTGTACCAAGACCAAATTCTGCGACAATTTCTGCAGATAAAATGAATGTGGTATACCGTGGTGTTCCTAACCCAATGACCATTTCGTTTGCCGGAGTTCCAGATAATAAGGTAACTGCATCAGGTCCTGGTTTAACTAGAGCTTCAGGTCAAGGAAAGTATGTAGTCAACGCTGGTACTGGAAAAGAAATGACTATCAACGTTACAGCAACATTAGATGATGGTAAGAAAGTGACTGATAGCAAGACATTCAGAATTAAAGATATTCCTGCGCCAACAGGTACAATTTCTGGTCAATCAGGTGTTGTTAAATTACCTAAGCGTAATGTAGAAGTTGGTACAGTAGGAGCTAAATTAGATGATTTTGTGTTTGATTTACCAATACAAACAACGTCATTTAAAATTAAAGTTCCAGGTCAACCAACAGTTTCAGTTGGTGGTACTAAGATGAATGCACAAGCAAAAGCTGCTATCAAAAGAGCTCGTAAAGGAGACAACATTACAATTTTTGATATTAAAGCAAAAATTCAAGGAAACAATACATACAGACTAAAAAACGTTTCTCCAGTAGTTGTTGAAGTAACGAACTAAGAATAGAAATTTAAAAACCCAAATTAATAGATAAGATGAAATTGAAGAGTGTAATATATACAGGATTGGCTTTGTTAGCAACCAACTACATGTTTGCTCAAGCTAATATCCTTAATGCCAAAATACCTGAAGAGATAGGTATGAAGACTGAAGCGCAATTACTTCTAGATAACGATCAGCCATTAGAGTACGGCTATGTCGGAGATAGAGACATCTTATTCTCTAAAATGATTTGGGAAAAAGTTGTGCTAGATGAGCGTGTTAATTTTCCGCTGTATTTTCCAATAGAAGATAACCTAGGAGATGATAGAAAATCATTGTATCAAGTCTTAAGAGAAAACATGGAAAGTGGTATGATTCCAAAAGTCTATGCGGATTCTTATTTTACAGAAGAACGTACGCTTGAGGATTTAGAAGCATCTTTAACGATGACTAGAATTACAGATTCTGGAATTGATTATATGAATGAAAATGGAGTTAGTGAAGACCAATTACCAGAAGAATATGTTATTCGTAGAACCATATCACCAGCTGATATTAATTCTTATTTAATTAAAGGGCTTTGGTATTTTGATAAGCGTCAAGGCGAATTAAAGTATAGAATATTGGGTATCGCACCTGCGGCGCCAGATGTGAATTTTATTGATGAAGAGAATTCATCAAATAGCGAACCTATAGCTATGTTTTGGGTGTTCTTTCCAGAAGTAAGAGATATTCTACATGAAGCAAAGGCATTTAATAATAAAAATAGTTCGTCACCAATGTCTTTTGATCACTTATTAAATAGTCGCCGTTTCCACGGATTAATTTACAAGGAAGAAAATGTTTACGGTGATCGAGAAGTTAAAGAGTACATCGCTGATAATGCGTTAATGCAATTATTAGAGTCAGAAAGAATTAAAGATAAGATTCGAAACTTTGAACAAGATATGTGGAGTTATTAATTAACTCAAGAATATAAAATTGAAGCGCTCACTTACAGTGGGCGCTTTTCATTTGTGCTATATCTTATTAGGAAAAATCTTTTTAATAATTTAGCAAAGTGAAGGCAGTGGATTTTATAGTTGTAGGTTGTGGTTTAGCCAGTATTTCTTTCTGTGAGCAACTGAGGCAAAATAACCATTCATTTATAGTGTTTGATGACACGTCGCAAAAGTCATCTTTAGTAGCTGCTGGATTATATAATCCAGTTATTCTTAAGCGGTTTTCAGAAGTGTGGAAAGCTAAAGAGCAATTAGAGATTGCACAAGCACTTTATAAGAGGATTGAAGATCATCTTAATATTAAAATTGATCATGAGCTCCAATTATTGCGACGATTTACTTCGGTTGAAGAGCAAAATATGTGGTTTGATGCATCGGATAAGCCAAAATTAGAGCCCTATCTTTCTTTAACGTTACTTAAGAATTCAAATGCTCATATTGATGCTCCTTTTGGTTTTGGTGAAGTTTTAAAGGCAGGGAGATTGGATACTGAAACTCTTATAGATGAGTATAAATCATTTTTACGCGCTAAAGGTTGTTTGATAGATACGACATTTTCTTATAATTTACTCCAATTTGATGAATCAATGGTAAATTACGAAAATCTAAGTACCAAAAATGTCGTTTTTGCCGAAGGATTTGGTATTAAACAAAATCCATACTTTAAAAGTCTACCATTAAATGGAACAAAAGGAGAAGTACTGACCATTAGATCAAAAGCCTTACAATTAACTCAGGCTATTAAGTCTTCTGTATTTGTGATTCCGTTAGGTAATGATTTATACACGGTTGGATCTACATACAATTGGAGAGATAAATCAAATCGTCCAACTCAAACAGGTGAAGAAGAATTAATGACTAAATTAAAGTCCTTTGTAAAGTGTGATTTTGAAGTTATAGAACATCTTGCAGGTATTAGGCCAACAGTGAAAGACCGAAGACCACTAGTTGGTCGTCATCCTGAATTTTCTAATCTCTACGTTTTAAATGGTTTAGGAACAAGAGGTGTTATGATAGCACCTTATGTTGCTCAGGAACTTTATAATTACATTCAGCATAATAAACCACTTGATCCTGAGATCGATATTAATCGGTTTACTTTTTAATTAGGGTTTTGTCGTAATGCACAAACATATTAATCCAAATATTTCGAGATAAGCGCATAATTACTGGGAATAGTGCAAGAATAGTAAGGACTATACTAATGAAAGCAGTGACTGCTGAAGATTCAAAAACAATGTAACTCATAATAAAGGCAGCTACAGCAAAGGCAATTCCAACACCATAACTCACATACATAGATCCATAAAAAAATGAGGGTTCCATTTGGTATTTTGTGTTACAGTGAGAGCAATGATCATTCATTTTTAGTACTTCTGAGATGGCGTACGGATTCTTGTTACAATACATAGATTCTTGATGACATTTTGGACAAGCACCAAAGAGAATACTATATAATTTCATTCCTTTTCTAATCATATCGAAAACCTTTACTTTTGCATTTTTACACAAGCATAAAGTTAGTGTTTTCGCTAAAAATGTATTATCACAATTGTAATTAAAAAGCAATTGGACTATTTATAAATACTATGTTAAACATCCATAATTTATCCATTTCTTTTCAAGGTGAGTACCTTTTTGAAGACATTACTTTTAAACTAGGTTTTGGCGACAGAATTGGCTTAATTGGTAAAAATGGTGCTGGAAAATCGACCATGCTTCGAATTTTATCTAAAGAACAAGAACCAGATACAGGTCAGATTGCTGCAGATAAAGATTTGAAGATCGGATTTTTGAAACAGGATATAGATTTTGATTTCGGGAAAACAGTTTTGGAAGAATCCTATGAAGCATTTAAAGAGATAAAAATTTGTGAATCTAAACTAGAGTCAATCAATCAACAGCTGACTGAACGTACGGATTACGAAAGTGAATCTTATAATCAACTCATGATTGATTTAAGTGAGGTTCAACATCAATATGAAATTTTAGGTGGATACAATTATCAAGGCGATACAGAAAAGATTCTACAAGGATTAGGATTCAAACGAGGTGATTTTGATAAACTTACCGATACCTTTTCAGGTGGTTGGAGAATGCGTATTGAGTTAGCAAAGCTTTTACTTCAAAATAACGATTTATTGCTTTTAGATGAGCCTACCAACCATTTGGATATAGAATCTATTATTTGGTTAGAAAATTTTCTAAAGAGTTATAGTGGTGCTGTAGTCATTGTATCACATGATAAAATGTTTTTAGATAATGTTACAAATCGGACAATAGAAATTTCGCTTGGCCGAATTTATGACTATAACAAGCCTTATACAAAGTTCCTTGAATTGAGAAAGGAAATTAAAGTACAGCAGTTAGCAGCACAAAAAAATCAAGAAAAACAGATACAACAGACCGAACGACTCATTGAAAAATTTAGAGCTAAAGCCTCCAAGGCTACAATGGCACAATCGTTGATTAAGAAGCTTGACCGCATGGATCGTATAGAAGTAGATGAAGATGACAATAGTGTTATGACGTTAAACTTTCCAGTATCAATTGTTCCAGGAAAGGTAGTTGTTGAACTAGATAATGTTTCTAAACACTATGGCAAGCTACAAGTTTTAAATCGTGTAGATCTCACCATTGCTAGAGATACCAAAACGGCCTTTGTTGGTCAGAATGGTCAAGGTAAATCAACATTGGCAAAGATAATAGTTGGTGAGTTAGAGCATCAGGGTAATCTTAAGTTGGGCCATAATGTTCAAATAGGATATTTTGCTCAAAATCAAGCTGAGTACCTCGATGGTAATAAAACTGTTTTAGATACGATGATTGATGCTGCTAATGAGACCAATCGCAGCAAGGTTAGAGATATACTAGGATCTTTCCTGTTTAGAGGTGAAGAGGTAGAGAAGTACGTTAAAGTTTTGTCTGGTGGCGAGCGAAACAGATTGGCCCTCGCAAAACTTTTACTTCAGCCTTTAAATGTCTTGATCATGGATGAGCCTACGAATCATTTGGATATTAAATCCAAAAACGTATTAAAAGAAGCCCTAAGAAAATTCGACGGTACACTTATTTTGGTATCTCACGATAGGGATTTTCTTCAAGGCTTGGCGAGTACAATTTATGAGTTTAAGGATATGACTATCAAAGAGTACCTAGGGGATATTGATTTTTACTTAGAACAACGAAATTTAGAAAGTCTTCGTGAAGCAGAAAAGCGAACTGTTGTAGCTAAGGAAGTAAGAACAAATGCTAATAAAAAGAGCTACGAAGATCAGAAAAAACTCAAGTCATTAAATAATAAGCTCAGTAATATTGAAGCTAAAATTAATCAACTCGAAAAGGATATAAAAAACGATGATGTGGCTTTAGCAACAAATTATGATGACACGGTTTCAGATCCAATGTTTTTTGACAAATACCAATCAAAAAAAACAAGTTTAGATCAATTAATGGCCGATTGGGAGAGTATGCAAGCACAAATAGAAAATTTAAACTAATGGATGAATATTTCTTTCAATGTCCGTATTGCTGGGAACAGATATCCATGCTTGTAGACACCTCACAATCAAGCCAAAATTATGTGGAGGATTGTGAAATTTGTTGCAACCCAATCCAAATTTCAGTCACTTCTGAGAACCGAGAAATCACCTCTTTTTGTGCAGAAAACTTAGAACAATAGAAAAAACATAATATTCAGTAAATCAGTGTTTTAGTATTTTTGGTGATGTATTTCATCGAAAAAATTTGCACTTTAAAGGAAATGTGTCTAATTTAGATTGGTTATGTGCCCCTCCACAAAAATCTGCTATTATGAAAACATTAAAATTAACTTTATTATGTTGCTTGCTTTCTGCCTTTACATTTGCCGACGTATCCCAAGGAGAAAGGGACGCACTGCTAGCCCTATATAATGCGACTAACGGTGAGTCTTGGAATACCTCATGGGATTTAGAACAACCTGTTTCAGAATGGTTTGGAATAACTACTGAAAATGATCATGTTGTAGCCATTAGCTTAACATTCAACAATCTTAATGGTCAATTACCTGAAGAGATATCTAATTTAAAAAGTTTAAAAGTTTTAAACCTATCATTCAATAGATTGCAAGGTGAACTACCAAGTTCAATAACCTCGATGTCTGGCTTGGAAGAATTAAAACTTTTTTCAAATAATATCAGTGGATCTATACCATCAGATATAGGTAAAATGTCTAATTTGAGATCTCTAGAGATGTTCAATAACAATTTTGAAGGAGAAATCCCAACGTCAATTGGTGATTTAGAGAAACTTGAAACCTTAATTTTAAGTAGTAACCAGTTAACGGGAAGATTACCGTCATCGCTTTCAAATTTAAAGGCTTTAAAAGTATTAAGTCTTTTTGATAATAGCCTTCTAGGCACAATTCCACCTTCTATTGGCCAATTGGCAGAACTAGAAGAGTTGGTATTATCTAACAATGCATTTTATGGAAATTTACCAGGTGAGATGGCACAGTTAACAAACTTAAAAACGCTTCTTTTAAGTAATAATGGTTTTAAAGGAAATTTTGCATTTTTAAAGAATGAGCTTCCAAATATTGTGGATTTTGATTTAGATGAAGTTAATACAAAAGGAGCTTTAGCCACTTTAGATACTGAGGAGGATGATGAAGATGATAACGATTAGAATTTTATAGTTTTAATCATATTGATTATAAGCGATAGTGTTTGAGTTTTTTGAACACTATTTTTTTATAATAATGCTTGCTAAAATTAAAAAGCGTTGTATATTTGTCGTCCAATAACGCGGGATAGAGCAGTAGGTAGCTCGTCGGGCTCATAACCCGAAGGTCACTGGTTCGAGTCCAGTTCCCGCTACTAAGTGTAAATCTCTCTAAAATAAACGGTTTAGTTCACTCTAAACCGTTTTTTTATGCAAACTATTTACGAATTAATTACCTTAGAGTATCAAAATGAACACGATTTAGAACACACTTTGGGATACAAAACACTTAAAGTATCTAACTAATGGTTCTGAAGTTTCTGGATGTATTGCCCTTATTGTTTTTCAGATTTATCCTTATTAAAAGTTAAAAAAAAGCGCAAATGAAATTAGCTTACACGCCCTACTAAACGCAGTTGTGTATTACCAATAAAAAGATAATAAAGGCGTTAGTAATGATTTGGCCCAATATCAAATATTTTTGGGATTTGTTTTAAATCAATTATGATTGATTAGCCCACGCTAAGGTGAGGTTCTAACAATCGGATTTTTAAGATAAGGTGACAGATTGTGTTGGCTATAGTTTTGGCGTGTATTTTGAAGAAATTTCATCGATAAATGTAACCTAATATAATTTTAAATCGTCCTATTAAAAAGTAAAAGGATGCGATGAATTCAGGACTAATATCTCAACAATCAAAATATAAAGGATTTCTTTTTGATGTAATACTTTACCTCGCAGTAATGTTTTTGATAAGGGAGATTTACTTTTCTAAACTTCCATTTATAGCAAATGGATTAATGTGGTCGTTCTCAACATTAATAGTTGCATTGTGGAGAATGAAAGTTCGGAACATCACATGGAGAGATTTAGGATTGCAAAAACCAGACAATCTATTAAAATCTGTATTGGTCACTTGCGGAATATTAATAGCAATTCCGATACTAATTATTGTATTTAAGCAAATTCAAAACTTGCTACCTTTTAATTTAGCACCAGATACTTCCTCACAAGACTCAGTATCTAAATTTGGAGATTTAAAAGGAAATTGGATTCATTTTTTACAATTATCCCATTCATATTGCTTCAATCAACATTAGAAGAACTCTTGGATAGAGGTTTTTTAATCAATTGGTTTGAGCGCTTGTTTTCCAAAACTTCATTTGCTACTACAATTGCTGTTCTCTTACAATCAATGATTTTTGGATTTAGACATTCTTATGATATATCAGAAAGGTCAATTACTGTTGGAATAATAGGTCTTGTGATGGGAATAGCATATGTAAAATTTGGAAGAAATTTATGGCCATTAATTATCGCTCATTGTATTCTTAACACAATATCAATGTTTGGGAAGGTATGAGAATATGAACGTTTTTTACTCAAATCGGTAGTTATTGTCATGTATTCAATTGGTTTAAAAATCGTTGTTCTTTGATTATACTATGAACAATGATAGAAATAATGACAGTAAGTGAAAGAACACCTGAAATTATAATGTAATTATAAAATGTTTGTGAAAAGTATTCCTTAAAGTAAGGTAGTAGCAAGTAAAATCCAATGATGTATACTGTAATACAGATTGGTGTTATAGCATAGTTTATTATTTGTCGAGTTTTGTAATACTTTTTTAGATAGGCGTAGTATGTTTTTTGAGTCATTGAAATAAGCTGTTTTTCTTTACGATACAACGAATAGAACTCTATGATAATTCGAAATGTAAGACTTGAAGTCATAAGAATTAAACCTAAATTAAAGGTGTTTAATTGATTGAATGCACAATAAAAAGTATAAATAATTAATATAACCACTGTTAAGGTCATAACTGTGATGCTAGTATACTGTCCGTTGCGTTGTTTTTTTGCTTTTCTAATTATTTCTTTGGGGCTAATTAAGCTACAATTAGCTTGCACTTCCCATAATTTATTTAAGTTGTCGTTTTCCATTTTTGATGCATTTTAAAAGTGATTTTCGAATACGACTCAACCGTGTTCGTAATGTTCCATGTGCCAAACCAACGGTATCTGCAATAGTAGCTTGTGGTATGTTTTCTAGTTCTAATAATATTAATGCTCTATTTTGCTCATTTAGTTGGTCAATACAGTGATACATTTTTTGGATATTTTTTTCATCATCATCTTTCTTGTCATCATTGCTGCTATTTGACAATAAGTCTTCAGTTATAGCTATGCTTTTGCTAGATTTACGTAAATCGCCTAAACATACATTTACTGCAATTCTATAAATCCAAGTGTCAATAGAAGACTTACCTTTAAATGAATTTCTATGTTTCCAAACTTTTATAAAGGTTTCCTGAAGCCATTCATTGGAAAGGTCATTATTACCTGATGCATAGCCTAAACATAACCTATGTACTTTAGAAGCATATAAATTATAAATATTGGTAAATTCTTGTTCTGTAATCATTTGTTAGATGATAAAATCATTTGTATTTGTTCTAAAAACCAATCAGGTTTGTCTAACATTATAAAATGAGCACTATCTTGTGCTATAATAAACTCGTAGTCTTTTAAATTTGCGTATTGACGTTTATAGGTTTGTTTGACCATTTCTTCACCATAGGGTTTTGACGCTGCAATTATTGTCACAGGAATCGAAATATTTTTCAAATCTTCCCTGAGGTCTAATTTAAGATAATCGGTATACCCATAAACATAGGTTTGTCGGTCAGCTTCTAATATCCAATTTTTAATTCTCTCTTGTTCGGATTTAATGGTACTCATTCCTTTCGACATCGCAGTAGCGGTTTGCTCAAAGGTTATAGCATCCATTGCTAATTGTTGATTATTATATGGGCTTTCATATGCTAAGTTTTTAGGGTCAAAATCTGGAATCATCAATGCACCAGACGCAGGAAGAGCATCAATTAGTATGATTTCAGAAAGTTTTAAATCCTTTTGAACAGCAAGCCAAGTTGCAATTGTTCCACCTAAACTATGCCCAATTATTGTAGCGTTTTGTAAATTGTTTTTTAAGATATAGTTTTTTAGTGACTCATTCACTTTTGGTAACCAAGGAAATGTTATGGGTTCTTTTCCCCCAAAACCTGCTAAAGTGACTATGTGACATTCGTAATTTTTTTCTAGATTTTTTATTAATGGATTCCAAATGTTTCCGGGAACTGTAAAACCAGGAATTAATACTATAGGTTTTCCTTTTCCTGTAACTTCAACATAGACAGGCTGACTTTCATTCTTTGCGTAAATTGACAGTGAGAATGTAAATGAGACTAATAATAAAATAACATTTTTCATTGTTTTTAGGTTTTAGTTTTTCTTTAGATGTGGAAATCAAAAAATGTTACATTTAATTTTAAAAATGAGATAAAGTATAGTCAGTTTATTCTACAAAAATGATTGATCAAATGCTTTGCAATCCTTTAGCTGATAACACATCTACTTTAAGATGCATTGTCTGCTTAGCAATACTAATTAAAGTTTACGTCTAAGGGATGTGTATATCATCGTTTAGAATAAAATGCGTTTTAATGCAATTTATATAGTATTAAGTACAGTTTCTAATTTATCTCAGCTAGTATAAATCTTTCCATTTCTACAACATCCATCCTCAGGTCTATCGGTTGTATATATCTTTCTTTAAATTCATTTGCACCAATATGCTCAATGGTGGACATTGAGAAATTTTGAAGGTATTTCTCAATTTTACTTTGCTCAAAGCAATGCTTTAATTCTAATTCTTTTTTAACTATTATTCTTCTGTGAAGAAACTCCAAAGTTTTATGATTTAAATTTTTACCGCTCATAAAATCTTTAGTTACGTAAGAGAATACAAATTTACTCTTAGAAGTGGCTTTGGAAACAAAACTAAAAATGGCTTCATTTGCTTCTGTTATAAGATAAGCCGAAACGCTTTCCAAAATGAATAATGTTTTCGAATTTAGGTTGTATCCTTTTTGCAGAAGAGCCTCTTCAATACTCTGATTATTAAAATCAATTCCAACATAAGTAATAAATTCAGGCAGTTGACCTAATACCTTTTTAATCTTTTCTTTTTTTTTCTCTATTACTATTGGGTGGTCAATTTCATAATAATGAAGCGTGTTTATCCCTTCAATATAATGGGGTCTACAATCCATTCCGGCTCCGATGTTAATGATTATATCTATTTCATTGTTTTGAAGACATTCCTTTACAACATCATCGTAGTATCTGAAACGGCAAAAAAAGTAGCCTAGCATTCCAGGATATTTTTTTTCATAAAAATTTGTAACGACTTTATGGATAAAACGAATATGCAAGAGTCTAATAAAATATTTACTAAAGCCAGATAATATTTTTTCTGTGAAGGGATCGTTATATACCCTTTGCTCTTTTGGGTATAACATTCCCAATGCCTTATTCATTGAGAGGCCATATGAAGTATCAATTCCTTTATATGTCTTCATATTTTTTCCTTCTTACTTATGGCAATTGTTGACAATAGTTATTTATTCCTTATACATTTTTATATCTCTATATTGCCAGATTAAATTCA
>Ga0189289_10246_pt1 | contig 39444 bp, 38 predicted proteins | sample UW106minimetaG_FD_130313 | JGI IMG/M metagenome (GOLD analysis project Ga0189289, IMG submission 130313) | Marine microbial communities from the Costa Rica Dome - UW106 mini metaG | ecosystem: Environmental > Aquatic > Marine > Oceanic > Photic zone | place: Costa Rica: the Eastern Pacific...
AAAGGGCTTACACTGCGTTGCATGACTTCGAAAGAGAACAACTATTCATTCAGTCATGCGCCTTGTTTAAGCCCTTTTAAACTCTCGCTGAGTGATCACTTATTAACGTGGAATGGTATAAAGTCTCGCCGCAAGTTGAAGCTCAGCCAAGGGCCGGCAAAAAAGTGGACAAACGAAAGAGCAAACTAAATTGATTGCACAAGGCATTCAAAAAGGTATCGCCGACTACAAAAAACAACAAGGTATTAAGCTACGTGAAATCGATAAACAACGTAAGCAAAAGGCCAGACAACCCCAAGATAATCCGGCCGAGCCCCGAGCAGAAATCGCGAGTAATTCATCGACAAATAATCTCCCCTGGATTCTGTTAGCACTAAGCTGGGCTGGCTTTCTCACTTATTTTATATGGCAGTGATATAGCTTGAGTAAGACGCCGTGAGCTTGAATCAGACGCCGTGAGCTTGAATGAAACGCTATGAGCTTAAGTAAGAAGCAGTGAATCACATAATAAACTCATCTTCGCTTTCACCTTTACACCATCTATGCCACTTACGCCACTAACGCCACTAACGCCACCTATGCCACTAACGCGAAGATTGCTGCACGCTCCCTTCTTGATTATTCACTCCCTTTTCGTCACTGCCCTGCGCATAGTTTCTTAGCTCTGGTGGGTAAGTATCTCTTAATATTTCTAGTACAGGAGAATGAAAGTCCCGTACGTAAAGGATATAAGTGACCCAAATGGTCGCCACGATAAATGCCACCGGATGTAAAAACCAAGCGGAAGCGGCAATGCCATAATAATAAGAACGGATCCCGCGATTAAACTCGTTCCCAGCACAGGAGTTGACTCTTGCCATACGCTTAGCGGTTTTAACGCGGTATTCCTCTGAAGGCATGTTCCCATGGTAGGGGCTACCGCCAATCAAAATACACAAGAAGTTGAACTGCCTTAATGACCAAGTGAACTTAAAGTAAGCGTTCACAAAAATAAAAATAAGTAAGATAAGCTTTAGTTCGATTAAACCACTGGACACTGCTTGAGCAAAAGGCATGTCTTCAGAGAAGCTTAATAAACGTTCTACCGAGCCGACCAAGGCAAACAAACCAGCAATAATATAGATAGTTGTAGAAGCATAAAACGACACACTTGCCATTAAGTTACTGGTGAGACCTGCACAGGCAACGGGTATTTCACGCGCTGCAGATTCCATCGCCCACTGCAGACGATATTCATGAGTAATGCCTATCAAGCCTTTACGCCCTATTTCCCCGCGTTCGAGCACAAAACGATAGCCCATCCAGCAGCTAAAAAATAACGCAATGCCCAAGTAATCTACCCAGGATAAAAGCAAAACAATGTTCTTTAAGTCATCCATATCTTCAACTTCCTCTTACGTCTCAGGCTATACACTCGTAGCAACTCAGGTTTGTGTAAACTCAGCAGGATTGTAGCAACTAATTTACGCTGGCTATAGCGAATCTATAAGTGGTGGAAGAAGCGCTATGTACGGTGCAGAACCAAGCGTGCTAAAGTACGCGAGTCTTTTCGACAATCAAATTTTTACCTCGTGGCCAGCCATCAATTTAGCGCAAGTCCATCGATGTAATACCAACGAAATGAGGACGACCTCATCCCTCGCGCTTTTTTCTGGGACGACCCAGCTCAAAATGAGTAGGTATAAAAATGAACTGGATTATTTTGGTTATAGCAGGTTTATTCGAAGTGGTGTGGGCAATCGGGCTGAAATACAGTGACGGTTTCAGTAAGTTGTGGCCGTCTATTTTGACCCTAGTGGCCATGGCGATCAGTTTTGGTTTACTCAGCATTGCGATGAAAACGCTACCCGCTGGAACTGCCTATGCGGTGTGGGTTGTTATTGGCTTGGTGGGTACTGCTATCGTTGGTATTGTTATGCTCAATGAGCCTGTCAATCTTTGGCGAGTGATGAGTTTACTCACTATTACAGTGGGCGTCATTGGCTTAAAACTAAGCAGTTAACAGGGTAACGTCGGTTTTTGTTACGCTTTGTCATATTGTTGCGCACGTTAACTGGGTACACTTCGGTTCAACAGATCAGTAAATAAGGACCAGAATGCGTTTATTACACACCATGTTGCGGGTGGGCAATTTAGACCGCTCACTCGCTTTTTACACTGAATTGCTAGGCATGAAACTACTGCGCACCAGTGAAAATGAACAATACCGCTATACGTTGGCTTTTATCGGTTACGGCGATGAAGACAGCAACACAGTGTTAGAGCTAACGCATAATTGGGATCAAGACAGTTATGACATGGGCACCGCTTATGGCCATATTGCGCTCGGGGTTGATGATGTCTATCAAGTCTGTACACAACTTAAAGCCCAAGGAGCTGACGTGTATCGTGATGCAGGGCCTGTAAAAGGTGGCACTACGGTAATCGCCTTTGTACGCGATCCTGACGGTTATGCAATTGAGCTTATTCAAACCAAATAAACCTTATCTCAGGAAACAGTGACATTGGAGTCAATATGAAGAAATCAATTTTGTTGTTAGCATTGTGCGCTTTGTTATCAAGCCACTTAGCTTGGGCTGATCCCTTGGTTATTGCCCACCGGGGGGCGTCAGGTTATTTACCTGAACATACCATGGAGTCCACTACCCTCGCCTTTGCACTAGGCGCCGATTTTATCGAACAGGATGTGGTTATCAGTAAAGATGGCGTACCGGTGGTGCTACATGATATTCATTTAGATACCGTGACCGATGTTGCTGCTAAATTTCCTCAGCGTGTGCGTGATGACGGGCGTTTCTATGCATTAGATTTCACCTTAGCAGAATTAAAAACTCTGACCGTACACGAGCGAAGCACAACAGAGGGCAAGCAAGTATTTAAGCAGCGTTACCAAGGTAACGCGCAGTTTAGCATTGCCACATTTGAAGAGCAGATTGAGCTCATTAGCCAGCTTAATCGTCAGTTCGGTAAAAATATTGGTTTTTATCCTGAAATTAAGTCTCCTGCTTGGCACCGCGAACAAGGTGTCGATATCAGTAAAATAGTCATGAAAACCCTGCGTAAGCATGATCTGGATGATGCTGAAAAGGCAATTTACGTGCAATGTTTTGACTACGCTGAACTTAAGCGTTTACGACATGAACTAGGGGCTAAAGTTAAACTTATTCAGCTACTTGGCGAAAATGATTGGGGAGAATCCCCCACTGATTATGACGAACTGCGCACACCAGAGAAACTAAAAGAGTTAGCCGCCGTTGCTCAAGGTATCGGCCCGTGGATCCCGCAACTTGTTAACATGCAAACCATGCAACCTACCGGCTTGGTTAAACGTGCTCATGAGGCAGGGCTTGACGTTCATCCTTATACCTTTAGACAAGACGCGCTCCCACAAGGCATTAATAGTCAACAAGCTCTAGACTTACTGTTCAAACAATTAAAAGTGGACGGTTTGTTTACGGATTTCACCGATACTGTCGTGAACTATGTAAACGCGCAATAACGCATAGGTGAACTGACATTAGCAAAAAGCCGATTAACTAAGTGAAGTTAATCGGCTTTTTGCTAATATGGCTTGCCACTAAGACCAATTCTTTTAAAAACAAAAGAAACGCTAGGGTTTTGCCATACGGATGACAACTCTGCGGTTTTTCGCTCGGGACATTTCGTTACTATTTGGCGCAATATGTCTGCGCTCACCATGCCCAGTAACCTCAATTCGCTGAGGTGCGACCCCCATTTCACTGAAGTAATTTTTTATTTCAACGGCGCGGCTAACCGATAAGGTCTTATTCATATCTCTGCCACCATAACTGTCGCTGTATCCGTCTAACAAGACTAATTCCATATCGCTGTCTTCTTTCAAATATTGCCCAATCATGTTCAAACGACGCTGGGAATACTTAGTTAGATCAGTACTGTTTTTTTGATACGCGAGAATGGTATAGGCGATATCATCAAAGCTATAAGGTAATAAATTCGACACGCACTGGGCGAAGTTTTCGTAGGGCACGGCAAAATTGCTGGCATTTAGCCCAACAGCAATTCGGTCACTTTGGTTGTACCAATCTTGATAATAAATAGTGGGCCAAAACCCCTTTTCCAATTCAGACAACATAGTCCAAGCTGCTTGTTCAGGTAAATCACCGTTATATTGCTTACGAATTGTCATGTCTGCGATGGCATGCTGCATGTGACCAGGCATCCAACGCGGGGGGACGGAATAAACAGAAGCCATACCAAAGGTTTTCGGCAATCGCAGCATATCAAGCTCAAATTCCATGTTCAGTTGCTTCGAAGCCATACTGGTAAACAGCGCTTCACCATAACCTGGAATCTTATGCGATAAAGTGCACTGCAAGCGACTTTGCTGGCTTAACTGCCAGTCAGAAGTTTCGACTTTTGCAGCGTATTGACGCAGGCCAGCTGATATAGAGCTGCTCAACGTCAGTGACACGATAAATAAAATAAATTTCATAAGTCTTTTCGTCTTGTTAATTCGCCTGTCAGTGGATCGTGGCGTGTGTACTTTGTTTATCGACGCCTAAGGTAAAAGCTTAACTCTGATTTACAGCCTTGCCCAGTCAACTAAAGAATATAGTTACGTAGATAAATCTGTATATAGGTAGCGAGGTGGCCCGATAGTTGACATAATCACGCCATATTTTCATCTCTATAGGCAGCTATGTCAGATCCACAATTTCTCCTCAAAGACAGATTCAGAGGCTACTTTCCCGTTATCGTAGATGTTGAAACCGCAGGCTTCAATGCACAAACCGATGCCTTACTTGAAGTGGCAGCCATTACCACTAAAATGGACGCAGATGGTTATTTAACGCCAGACAAAACGTTTCATTATCATGTTGTTCCTTTTGAAGGGGCAAATTTAGAAAAAGCGGCATTAGAATTTAACGGTATCGATCCTTGGTGCGCCTTGCGTGGGGCATTAGATGAAACAGAGGTCATGAAAGACTTATGTAAGCAGATCCGTAAAGAGCAAAAAGACGCGGATTGTCAGCGCTCAGTCATGGTGGCGCACAATGCGGCATTTGACTTGGGGTTTATCAACGCGGCTATTGAACGCAGTAAGATTAAGCGCACGCCTTTTCACCCGTTTGTGTCGTTTGATACCACCACATTAGCAGGGTTAGCGTTAGGACAAACCGTTTTAGTCAAGGCTTGCCAAGCGGCAAATATTAGTTTCGATCAAAGTGAAGCGCACTCAGCCTTGTACGACACGCAAAAAACGGCAGAGTTGTACTGTTATATTGTTAATAAATGGCATAGCCACTGTGGTTGGCCTATCCCGCAAAGCGATTAGGCCTTTAATTGTGAGGTAGCAGACACGAAAAAACCGCTAGCATCATGTGATCCTAGCGGTTTATTTTTAAAAAGCTTTACTGCTAACGAATTAACGTTATAGCAAATTAAAGTGAATCAGCGTTCTCTGAAAGGTAGCTCGCAACACCTTCAGGGCTGTCTACCATACCTTTCTCGCCTGCTTGCCAACCTGCAGGACAAACTTCACCGTGCTCTTCGTGGAAGTTAAGCGCGTCGACCATGCGAAGCATATCGTCAATGTTGCGACCCAAAGGAAGATCGTTAACCACTTGATGACGTACAACACCTTCTTCATCGATAAGGAATGAACCACGAAACGCAACGCCCGCTTCAGGATGCTCAACATCGTATGCTTGGCAAATTTCGTGCTTAACATCAGCGACCATGGCATATTTCACTTTACCGATACCACCATCATTGATGGCAGTGTTACGCCACGCGTTGTGAGTAAACTGAGAATCGATAGAAACACCAATGACTTCAACACCACGCTTTTTGAACTCATCATAACGCTTATCAAATGCGATCAATTCAGATGGGCAAACGAAAGTGAAATCTAGCGGGTAGAAAAACAATACTGCTTTTGTACCTTTAATTGCTTCACTAAGGGTAAAGTTTTCAACAATATCGCCATTTCCTAATACTGCAGCGGCGGTAAAATCTGGGGCTGGGCGACTAACTAGTACACTCATTTTGATCTCCATTCTATTGGGGTTATAAATAACTGGCGCATAGTGTAACGACTATTTACGGGTTATCACACTCTTTTACGTTCCATTAATGTAAGTATGCTTTGGTTAAAAACCAAGGGGCGAATAATTATTTAACATACGCCCTACTCCTCTTCCCTTAGTTGTGGCCAACAACGATTAAAAATCGTGCAAAATTACAAATAAAAGCTTGAAAGCGTTGCAAACAACAACTATTATCATTTACATCAAGATTCAGTAAGGTTAACTATGTACGTTTGTTTGTGTCACGGCATTACCGATAAAGCCATTAAACAGGCCGTTCGCGAAGACGGTGTGGGCAATATGCGTCAGCTGCGTGAAGCGCTGGGCGTAGGTGATCAGTGCGGCAAATGTGTGCGCATGGCGCAAAGCATCGTTGACAGTACGATCATTGATGAATCTCTATTTAAAGAAGTGTGTTAACCCAACCTAGCAGGGCTAAATGCTCAGCAGGAACACCGAAACCCAATTTGCCTTAACGTTCAGATACATTGAGCTAGTTTAAAAGGGCACAAAAAAAGAGTCTATATAGACTCTTTTTTTATGCCTTCATTTTATTCGGTGGCTAAGCCAGCGACTGGACATAGCCTGAATAAAATAGGCTATTTACTTAGTGCGCTTGGCAACGCTTTCTTTAACAATAGCTTGCAATTCACCTTGTTGAACCATCTCCATGATGATGTCACAACCACCGACAAGCTCGCCATCAACCCATAACTGCGGGAATGTAGGCCAGTCAGCATATTTTGGTAACTCAGAACGGATATCAGGATTTTGCAGGATATCTACGTAAGCAAACTCTTCTCCGCATGACATCAACGCTTGAGACGCTTGGGCTGAAAAGCCACAGTTAGGCAATTTAGGTGATCCTTTCATGTATAGAAGAATAGGATTTTCGCTAATTTGTTGCTGAATTTTCTCAACTGTTTCCATGATCACTCTCACTAATATTTGAATAACGCTAATAATGCGGCCAAGTTTACCGTTTTCAAGGCAATATACCAATGCCCCCTTGTGATCTTTATTGGTTTAAAATTATTATCAAGTTTACCCCTTGTATTGTGCTCTGTGCGCCCTAAGATCGGAAACTGGGTTTCAGGATAACCTTGGACAAGCTGTTTTATATTCGTGTATAAAACGCTAGCGCTTACTCAAGGTTATACACACGATTATTGTTAACTTTAAATGGAGAATTATCATGGCTTTTGAATTACCAGCTCTTCCGTATGAAAAGAATGCTTTAGAACCACATATCTCAGCTGAGACATTGGAATATCACTACGGCAAGCATCACGCCACGTATGTTTCTAAGCTAAACGGCTTGGTTGAAGGTACTGATATGGCGAATAAAGATCTTGAAGAGATCGTAAAATCGTCTGAAGGCGGAGTGTTCAATAACGCTGCTCAAATCTGGAACCACACGTTCTACTGGAACAGCCTAAGCCCAAATGGTGGCGGTGAACCAACTGGCGCACTTGCTGACGCAATCAACGCCAAATGGGGTTCTTTCGCAGACTTTAAAGCAGCCTTGAACGACAAAGCAGTGAACAACTTTGGTTCAAGCTGGACTTGGCTTGTCAAAACAGCTGACGGCAGCCTAGACATTGTTAACACAAGCAATGCGGGTACACCTTTGACAGATGCTAGCCTTACTCCTCTACTTACCGTAGATTTGTGGGAACACGCTTATTACATTGACTACCGTAATGCTCGTCCTAAGTACCTTGAAGGTTTCTGGGCACTAGCAAACTGGGATTTCGCAGCGAGCAACTTCGCATAAGCATCCCTTTATCTGGTCAATGACTCAGATATTTCATTAGCCTCGAATATATCGGGGCTTTTTTATGTTTTCGTATTCACCTCGCGGTAAAAAAATAGCGGTTCAAATCCCTGCAGACGCCCGTTAATTTATCCCAACGAGCCCATTCATTCATACTCTATTCAGCAACGTAAATTTCCTTGTGCAACAAACTGACTCCGTTAGTGCTTAAAGATCAGTTTTTATCCTTTCCTAGAAAATATTGTTCTAAATCCGAAACATACAAATGCTAATTAGGGTCTAATCTTACCAGTGAAGCCGGAAAATTTTCTATATGTGAGGTCGAGTTATGGGAATTTTAGAGCAATATCAAACGCGCTATGAAGCGCGTAAAGAAGAAGAGTTAACCATCGACGAGTTCTTGGAAATCTGCAAAACAGATGATTCAGCATACGCCAATGCAGCAGAACGTCTTCTTAAAGCGATTGGCGAACCAGAAATGGTAGACACTGCCAAAGATGCCACCCTAAGCCGTATATTTTCAAATCGAATCATCGCTCGTTACCCAGCGTTTGATGGTTTTTATGGCATGGAAGAATCAATAGAACAGATCGTTTCCTATCTTCGCCATGCCTCCCAAGGGTTAGAAGAAAAGAAACAAGTTCTCTATTTGCTTGGGCCTGTTGGCGGCGGAAAATCTTCATTAGCTGAGAAGCTCAAAGAGCTTATGCAGCAGCAACCAATTTATGTACTCAAAGACTCGCCAGTCAATGACCATCCTCTTAGTTTGTTTGATTCAAATGAAGACGGCGCCTTGTTATTGAATGAGTTTGGTATTCCCCAGCGCTACCTCAAAACGGTTATGTCTCCATGGGCCCGCAAGCGTTTACATGAATACAATGGTGATATTCGAAAATTCAAAGTCATCAAATTGCATCCATCTATTCTCGACCAGGTCGCTGTAGCGAAAACCGAACCCGGAGACGAGAACAATCAAGACATTTCCGCTTTAGTAGGTAAAGTCGATATCAGGCGCCTTGAGCACTTCGCTCAAAACGACCCGGATGCCTACAGTTATTCAGGGGCGCTATGCAGAGCAAACCAAGGTCTGATGGAGTTTGTTGAGATGTTTAAAGCCCCCATAAAGGTGCTACATCCGTTACTCACCGCTACCCAAGAAGGCAACTATAATTCCACCGAAGGGCTCTCTGCCCTGCCCTTTGAAGGAGTAATATTGGCCCACTCTAACGAATCAGAATGGCAAACCTTCCGAAATAATAAAAACAATGAAGCATTTCTCGACCGCGTATTTATCGTCAACGTACCGTATTGCTTGCGGGTGTCAGAGGAAATTCAAATCTATCGCAAACTTATTGATAACAGTGAACTAACAGGCGCGCCATGCGCACCAGATACCCTAGAAACCCTTGCCCAATTTAGTGTGCTCTCGCGCCTAAAAGAGCCAGAAAATTCAAGTATCTATTCAAAAATGCGTGTTTATGACGGCGAGAGTTTGAAAGACACGGATCCTAAGGCCAAGTCTTATCAAGAATATCGTGATTACGCTGGTGTAGATGAAGGTATGCAGGGGCTCTCTACTCGCTTTGCCTTTAAAATACTGTCAAGGGTGTTTAACTTCGATCCGCAAGAACTAGCGGCAAACCCTGTTCACTTATTCTATGTGCTTGAACGTCAAATCGAACGGGAGCAGTTCCCCACAGACTTAGCCGACATGTATAAAGAGCACTTAAAAGGCTATCTCATTCCTAAGTATGTAGAGTTTATTGGCAAGGAAATACAAACCGCTTATTTAGAGTCTTATTCAGAATACGGTCAAAACCTGTTTGATCGTTATGTGATTTATGCTGATTTCTGGATCCAAGATCAAGAATATAGAGATCCAGAGACAGGCCAACTATTCGATAGAGAAGCTCTGAACACCGAACTTGAAAAAATCGAAAAAACGGCCGGTATTAGTAATCCTAAAGATTTTCGTAATGAGATCGTCAATTTCGTACTGCGCGCAAGAGCCAATAACAAAGGCAAAAACCCTAGCTGGACCAGCTATGAGAAACTTCGCACAGTGATCGAAAAGAAAATGTTCTCAAATACCGAAGACTTGCTTCCGGTTATTTCATTTAACAAGAAAGGCTCCGCAGAAGACGAGAAAAAACACGATGACTTCGTTGCCCGTATGGCTGAAAAAGGCTACACCCAAAAACAAGTTAGATTGTTGTGTGAATGGTATTTGCGGGTTAGAAAATCTTCTTAATTCGGCACTGAAAAACAACAGCGCTCCAATGGAATCCATTGAGGTAAAGCAGTATGGCCCATTTTATTGACAGACGACTAAACGGCAAAGGGAAAAGCACAGTCAACCGCCAACGATTTTTGCGCCGCTACAAGGAGCAAATTAAGAAGGCTGTGTCTGAGTCAATCAACAAACGCAGCGTCACTGATGTCACCAGCGGCGAGAAAATTGGTATTTCTAGCCGCGATATATCAGAACCTATTTTTCATACCGGAAAAGGTGGCGCCAGAAGTATTGTTCACCCTGGCAACGACCAGTTCACTGCAGGCGATAAAATAAAACGCCCTGAATCTGGTGCTGGCCAAGGTGGTGATAGTAACGCCAGTGACAGTGGTGAAGGCCAAGACGACTTTGTCTTTCAAATTTCAAAAGACGAATACCTAGACCTGCTCTTTGAAGACTTGATCTTGCCTAATCTTGAGAAAACCCAGCAAGATAAATTAGTACAGTATGAAAGCTATCGTGCGGGGTTTGTGTCTGATGGGGTGCCAAGTAACCTAGATGTTGTGCGCTCATTAAAAGGCTCGGTCGCGCGGCGAATCGCCCTTAGCGGGGGTAAAAAAGCACAGTTAATAGCACTGCAAGCTCAATTTGCAGAAATGCTTGAAGCGAAAGTGCCAGATCAGCTTGCACTCGCGAAATTGAAAGACGATATAGAGCAGTTAGAGAAAGCCATCGCCCGGGTGCCCTTTATTGACACCTTTGATTTGCGCTTTCGCAACTACCAAAAGCGCCCAATTCCGTCCAGTAAAGCCGTCATGTTTTGCTTAATGGACGTGTCGGGCTCTATGGACCAAGCCACTAAAGATAAAGCCAAGCGTTTCTATATTTTATTGTATTTATTTTTAACCCGTACCTATAAAGATGTGGAAGTCGTTTATATTCACCATCATACCCAAGCCAAGGAAGTCGACGAGGAGGAGTTTTTTTATTCCACGGAAACAGGCGGCACCATAGTCTCTAGCGCGTTGGTTCTGATGAAACAGATAGTAGAGCAGCGCTATTCCCAGCAAGAGTGGAACATCTATGCTGCACAGGCATCTGACGGCGACAACTGGACAGACGACTGTGCCAAGTGCACCGAACTACTTGAACGTAGCCTATTACCTAGCGTTCGTTACTTTGCCTACATTGAAATCACCGCGCGCCAACATCAAAAGCTATGGCATGAGTATGAAAAGCTTAGCGAGATACACAACAACTTTGCCATCAAACATATTGTCGATGTGGACGATATTTACCCAGTTTTCAGGGAGTTATTCGATCAAAGCGTCGAGAAGCCCTCAGGAGTAAGCTAATATGGTAGCCAAGAATCGCGCTGAAACAGAACACAAAGCAGCATCCAATGTACTAAGTGATGGCCCTGATTGGACATTCGATCTTCTCGCTCAATATGAACAGGAAATTGATCGCGTAGTGAGACATTATGGCTTAGACATCTATCCCAACCAAATAGAAATCATCACCGCTGAACACATGATGGACGCTTACGCCAGCATAGGTATGCCGGTCAATTATGCCCATTGGTCATACGGCAAAAAATTCATTCAGTCAGAACAAAACTACCGCAGAGGTCAAATGGGATTGGCTTATGAAATTGTGATCAATTCTGACCCTTGTATCGCTTATTTAATGGAAGAGAACACCATGCCAATGCAGGCGCTGGTGATGGCTCATGCTTGTTACGGGCACAATTCATTTTTTAAAAATAACTATCTGTTTAAGGCATGGACGGACGCCAGTTCGATTATTGATTACTTACTGTTTGCTAAGAACTACGTGGCAAAGTGCGAGCAAAAGTACGGTGTAACTGAAGTTGAAAACGTATTGGACTCTTGCCATGCGCTGATGAATTTTGGCGTAGACAGATACAAACGTCCGCAAAAAATTTCGATGCAAATCGAGCGTGAACGTCAAGAGAATCGCGAGCAACATATCCAATCTCAAGTGAATGAGTTATGGCGGACCCTGCCAAAATCGGAAACCAAAAGCAGTCAGCCAACCCAAAGGTTTCCTTCAGAGCCACAAGAAAACGTGCTTTATTTTATTGAGAAAAACGCCCCACTCTTAGCACCTTGGCAAAGGGAGCTCGTGCGTATAGTACGTAAAATATCGCAGTACTTTTATCCGCAAAAACAAACCCAAGTCATGAACGAAGGGTGGGCTTGCTTCTGGCACTATCACATACTCAATCATCTATATGATGAAGGAAAACTCACCGACAAATTTATGCTGGAGTTTTTGCATAGTCATACCAATGTTGTGGCGCAGCCTGCTTATAATCACCCTAACTACTCTGGGCTTAATCCTTATGCATTAGGATTTAATATGTTTATGGACATTAAGCGTATTTGCCAATCGCCTACAGATGAAGATCGCGCATGGTTTCCAGACATCGCAGGTAAGGATTGGTTAGAAACAGTGCACTTTGCTATGCAAAACTTTAAAGATGAGAGCTTTATCAGTCAGTTTTTATCGCCAAAACTCATGCGCGATTTTAAATTTTTTGCTATTGAGGACGACGAAAAAAATGCGTTTGTCAGTGTGTCCGCCATCCATGATGAAGCCGGTTACCACAAGATAAGAGAGAAGTTGTCGGCGCAATATAATCTGAGTAATTTAGAGCCTAATATTCAAATATATGAGGTCGATTCTAAAGGCGACCGCTCCCTGACATTATCCTACCTACCACAACAGAGCATTCCTTTAGCTGAAACCCAGCATAAAGTCCTTAAGCACTTGCATCATTTATGGGGGTTTTCTGTTAAATTAGAGCAAGTAGATGATCAAGGTGCTAGACACTTACTTGGCGCCTACCCTGAACAGCCCAAAGGAGCCGATGCCCCTTTGTCTAGCATTGTAATTTAATGTGCTCATAATGCGTTCAGCCCAACAGCGTTTTAGCTAATAACAAACTATTTCAGATGTGACATAATGACAGCTCAAAAAAACAACCCTTTGCACGGCTTAACCCTACAGCATATTGTAGAAACCTTGGTCGAAAAGCTTGGCTGGGAGCAAATGCATGAACAGGTAAAAATTAACTGTTTTGCCAATGATCCAAGTATTAAATCAAGCTTAAAATTTTTGCGTAAAACCCCTTGGGCAAGAAGCAAAGTTGAGTCCCTTTACTTATACACCATGCGAAGTAAGTCCCCCCAAACTAAAAAGCAGCCGGAACCAGTTTCTGCCGCTGAAGAATTTGTTTGGCCTGAACCGAAAAAACCCAAAGATTAATAACAACAAATGAAGTACTTAGCGGCTTATCCGGCACATCTGCAAAACCAAATCGAACAACTTTTAGAACAAGATAAACTTAAAGAATATTTACTGACTCGTTATCCAAGTGTGCATGAAATCAGTAATGATAGTGCTTTACGCGACTATGTAATGGCATTAAAGAACCGTTTTATGCGTAAATCAGCGCCGCTAAGTAAAATCGCCTTTGACCCCAAAATTCATGTGGTTAATCACGCCCTTGGCTTACATACTTATGTGTCTAGAGTTCAAGGCTCTAAGCTAAAAAGCAAGAATGAGCTCAGAGTCAGCGTCTTGTTTAAACGCGCTCCTGAACCATTTTTAAACATGATCGTGGTGCACGAATTGGCACATTTGAAAGAGAAAGACCACAATAAAGCATTCTATCAATTGTGTTTGCATATGTTGCCTGATTACCATCAATTGGAATTTGATTTACGCGTGTATTTAACCCAAATTGACGCGCTAGGCGACATTTATTAATTTACTTTTGGATACCCAATGGATTATCAATTTATACGTAATGATCGCGCAGAGCCTGCGGCCATTTTTGAAATGGGCGCAGAAACACTCGGCCTTTGGTTTAGTGAAGAGCTAGGTCGAGACCGCAAAAAGTTAGCGCATGTACTGAACGTTATTCAGCAGTTAGAAGATAAAGAAATTGAACATTATCTGCTGCAAGGGCGTGAATTTAATATGGATTTAAATCGAGACGAAATAGAAGTATATGCAGCCATCACCCGAGATGAAGGTGAAGTTGATATTCCGGAAGATACCGAATTGTACGACCAAGAATCTATCACTGGTTGCGGTTTAGAAGACTTCAAGGAAGTGCTGTTATCGTGGGAGCAGTTTGTCGGCAGAATGTAGCTCACGGACCGGACTCTTATCGCCAAAATTGTATTTTCAGCACTCCATTTAATCTGTTTGCGCTCACATATATTGTGATATTCGGGACAGAAAGGTTTCGAACTACTGTGACAGACGGCTATAAGCGAAAAGCGGTCATTAACGCTTTAAACAGCGGAAAACGCGAGCGCTCTGGCGCAGCCAGCGAGTGCTTTTCCGCTGATTTAACTTGTTAGTTGCCGCAATGCTCAAGAACATCTTCCTTGGTTTGTAAAATCGTACTTTTAGCATTTTCAGATACGGTTGATAACGCTAGGTAATCATCAAGCGTTTCAGTAGAACTGCAAACTATGGCACTAACCGCTTTGGCCGCTTCCACTGGGTTTTCCGCATGAAGTGTCTGCAATTCCATAAGAAGGCTAATTTGAAACTGTCCTTGAAGTGCTTCACCAGTTTGAGAATCTTCAAATAACACAGTAAGCAGGCTCACTTTATCGTTCAATTTAAGTATTACAACTGACAAAAGAACACACAAGCTAACCAACACAATATTCAGAATGTAACTAAAACTCTTCATAGGCAACTAACACTAAGCTTTGGGGCGCAGGCACGGGGCTATAATCGAGAAGCGTCCCCGTGTTTGCGCCCCAGCGAACGAAGTGAGTGACAATAGCGTTTTGTTATACGCAATGATACTACCAACCATTGGTAATATATGATGCGAGATCGAAAAGTGCATCTACCTTATCGCTTCGTCTATGCCAGTTGTCATGTTTATGATGAAGACCTTTAACTTCGATCCTCTCGTGTTCTTTCATCAACTCGTGACGAAGAATTGCCCGATCCTTTTCGTTTAGCATCAGAGACTGCAACTTTTCAAGTTCGCCAGTATCCAGCCATATTGCACCGCACCCTGGGCATTCATCTATTTCAACTGCATGTAATGGACTATAGAAACGTCGTAGCATTATTGTATCCGAGCACAAAGGGCAACTTACTCTCTGCTTAAGATCAGCTATTTCATTATGGAATTGACTTAAATGGTTCGCTAAAGCCTTTCCTCGCTCGTCGCTAGGGCATTCAAAATCTCTGAGGGTTTGATTTTCGAAAAGTACACCACCGCAAGCTTCACTCACATATACTGGAACCTTGCCGACATTAATTTTTTTAAGAGCTGTTTTGGTTCTGGGACAATACATAGTTCAACAACATCCTTATTGTGTATAACGCTTCGCTCAGCGGTTTATTTTAATTTGGCGGCTTTTCTCTTTTCACACTAGGTGACAAATTGAAATATTCCGCCTGTAGCCAATTGTTATGTTCACTTTACCCGCCGATAGTTAAATTCATCTCCATTGGACAGATCCTTTAACGTTAACCATGAATCGTTCAATTTAACCACTTGATATGTCGTTGAATTCATTTCGGGAGTAATAAGCGACTTAAAATTTTCGTCGACTTCCACTAGTTCTGTCTTTAAATTTCCGTTAGGCTCAAGCTCCCAACTAGTTACGAAATTCCCAGCCAAAATACCCTCTGATGAACACAAAATAACAGCGGCCTTCATCAAGCCATCACTTTGGAATTGGTAAAGACCTAGTGGGCAAAGTGCTTCATCTAAGGGCACTTCTAACCATTGCCCTAAAAGTTCCTCTTTACCTGCCGAGGAAACACAAAATGCTGTGAAAAAAAATAATGAAAATAAAAGCTTCACGAAATTCCTATGTGAACATAACGCCTACGTAACAGGCAGGCAACGGAGTGGATTATTTTGTGGCAGAGTGAAACGGGGCCACAAAAGAAGCCGCGCAGTTGACTGTCCACGTTGACGTTTTTGTTATGCATTTAACCCTCAAGTTTTATAGAACTGCATATTTCTTTAATTACAGCCCTATAAGACTCAAATTTTTTCGATAACCCTGTAAAAGTTAGCGAAAGAAAATAACCCTGCACTTCAAACGTTGTTACCAGATACGTTGTAGGCTCTTTCTCATTTGGCCAAACACCCTCATACTCACGCAAATACCCATTGTAAGTGCCACTTTTTATTTTAGTGACTCCACCAACAGGTTTATACCATTTCATTTTAGCCAATGTGCCTTCATGTTTATTTTGCGTGAACCCCTCTAAATCTTTACCACTGGCTTTGTAAACTGTACCAGCGACGTCAATGTCTCGATTCTTTGGCTCTACTCCAAATATTCGCTTTTCATACACGACCCAATCGGAAGGAGTTTCGATCGATAGATTGGGTAATTGGGGGTACTTAACTTGCATTATATTTCCTGCTTGAACTGAAAACGCAAAAACTACTCCGAGCACTAGTAAATTCTTTTTCATATCCTCTATCTCTCTTTAGATGCATAACGAGGGTGTAGAAAAACCCTCTCCTTAAAATTTGATATAAAAACCAATCTCATTTGGCTTTATAAACGCATCGCTACGTGAAATCCGTATAGATTTGACCTTTAAACAACAGAAATATTTTACGTAGCTCGCTACGGTTTATTGACTCAGACCTTTTCTACAGCCTCAACGCCTCAATAACGGGCCGAAAAATCGCGTAGCGAGTTTGAGGTCCGAGCCAGCTTGCTGGCGATCGTTAATTGACTTGTATGGATAATAACTCATGTAAATCATCCTGATTTTAATCGGGGTGAGGTAAAGTGAGACCCAAGCTTTAGCAGCAACTAAAGCCTTCTTTTGTGGTAGTTCGATTGATTGATGGCTCCTCAGTTGAGAGACCGATAACAAGAAAGAACACCACAAAGGACTCCAAGCAAAACACTCGAATAGTCTACTGGGTCTCAACCCGCATTATGCAAGCAAGAGTTAGCTTATTATGCATACAAAAACAAATCAAAACGTTAACGTCGGTGTCGATACTGGCAAGTTTCAATTAGATATTTACATCCGCCCTCTCGATATTTATTTCACTGTTTCTAATGATGAAAAAGGTATCAAAGAAGCCATAAAAATAATCAGAAAACACTCACCTGGGCGCATTATTGTTGAAGCGACTGGCCGATTAGAAATGCCGTTCATCGTCGCCTGCGCAAACGCTAGTCTCCCCTTCGTTGTCGCCAACCCTGTTCACATTAAACGCTTTGCTGGGGCGATAGGTCAGCGAGCCAAAACAGACAAACTAGATGCTCAACTGATTGCTCATTATGGTGAGGCAATTCAGCCTAAGTTATCTCAGTTAAAGCCAGATACTATGCAGGCTATGAGTGATTTAGTTGCAAGACGAAATCAATTACTCGTCATGCAAACAATGGAAAAAAACCGTCTTCAGATTCTTCCAAAAGAACTCGCTATGACCATCAAACCTATTCTCACTGTCTTTAAAAACCAGATAACCAAAATTGAGAATAAAATCGTCGCGCTCATTGAATCTTGTCCTGATTATCAAGCGAAGAATTGCATCTTACAGAGCATGAAAGGAATAGGAAAAATAGCCTCCGCTTCCATCATCAGTAACCTGCCAGAATTAGGTTACATGACCAACAAACAAGCCTCTGCGTTAGTCGGTGTGGCACCCATGAATCGAGAAAGTGGACGCTATAAAGGGCTGCGGAAAATCCAAGGAGGCAGGCATCAAGTCAGAACCGTTTTATACATGGCGATGATGTCAGCAATACAAAGTAACCCCCTATTTAAGGAAACATATCAACGATTAGTCGCTGCGGGTAAGCCTAAGAAAGTAGCGATTATTGCCTGCATTAGAAAGATGGTTGTTATCTTAAATTCGATGCTAAGAGACGGGGTAATGTGGGAAGCGCCAGAGGCTACAAATTAGTTATTGACGCCATAGTCTCTTGTTATATTGCGCTTACGCTCAACTCTCTTTTATGACGCAATTGAACACCAAGTAGCGTACCTAATAAAACAGCAATAACATGTAGTAAAGCTGGAATTAAAAATATCAAAGGCTCCATTGGTATTTCTAAGAAAATGTTTAGTAAGACACTCACACTTAGATTAATAAACCAATAAACTCCCGCAACTAAAGCTGCTTGTTTATACGGACTAGTTGTTTGCTTATAACCTAAGTAAAAATACGCAATTAAAGAGATTACAAAACCGAGGGCATGAAGAGTAAAAATGAATGGCATACTTTGAGTCGCTTCATCAGAGCCAACAATCAGCGTAGCTATCGCTGATAAAACAACCAACAATAAATACAAGCCTACTGAAAAGAGCACAATCCTAGAGTATTTCACGATAATCCTTTAGCAATATAACGCCCGCATAAGCTGCGGAGCAGGTTGGACGCTTTTTTGCGTCATGTTCTTTTAAGCAAAAAATCGGACAATGTGATACGTCAGATCTAATGCGCTTGTTATGTGTATTGAACACCTGATACCTGTTTAATGAATGTATTTAACTTTTCTTGAAGCTTTTGATGCTCATAAAGGATTTTGTCATATGCTTCAAATACATTAAGCTCACCTTCATTAAGCCCTTCGCTAACTCTATCATTAATAGTTTTTAGTTCTTCTAGATTTGAAATTAAGTCTCTACCCATTAGCGGCTTATATACGTTCAATACTTCGAAGGTTTGGTTAGAAAAGTTTTCATAGAGCTCTGGAGGGTAATCATAAGTTACTCCAGTTTGATGTGCTATGTTTTGCATTTCATCAAAATGGTAATCAGTCGCTTTTTTGAGATCCTCAACAACTTTAGCTAGCGAGCTTGAGAGGTTTAATAATACATCTTTGTTTATATCCCACACACGAGTCTTTCTCAGTTTTATTTGGTTATCCACATGTATAGCAGTAGCGATGCAAGTAGCGATTGCTATTACAATATTTGTCCAAACTGTAACATCGAATGTAACACTGAATACTGCAATCAATGAAAATGTAAACATCGTAAAGAACATGCCAATTATAAGGCCAGCTGAGAATTTAATTGTGGAACTCCTGATACACATAACGCCCCGTTAACGGGCGAGCGCAGTTTGCGAGTCCGTGCCAGCGTTGTTTGCTGGCGTTTTCGTTAAACGGTTTGTTATGTAGCATTACACACCACCTTACCAAAAACATTGGCGCGAATTACTTCGCACTGCTGCTGGCCATTCACCATTTCAATAGCATCACCACAGCCTCGATTGCGAACAATAGGTTCACTAGGCTCGATTTTTAAAATGCCAAACCTACAAAGTTGATTTGCCTTTTCATACCAAGGCTCAATCAGGTTTTGCGCTGATTCTTCATTCCCAAGTAAAGTAACAATGTGAATAGTCTTAGCTTCATTTGAGTGCACTTCGAATTCAGGTATCCCGTCGGCCAATAAGCCATAGGAAATAAAATATGTAATTAATACCAATAGTTTCATGATGCTACATAACAATTTAATATAGCGCGTTTTTCTGCCGACGCATCGCTCACTTTTATACTTCCGCTATTAATACCAAACTAACTATCATATTGCTACATAAAGGAAAACTGGCGATCTGGAGAAAATGATAAGAACAAAAACGAGCGATTGGGTCGTTTTCCTGAATATATGGGAAAGCCCTTTAACTTGTATATCCAAACAGGGGGTTTACGCCTAAATAATCAAAAATATTTTAGTCAGCTATTTTAGTGAATGCAGAAGGGTAGAATCAGTCGAGGGACTCCTGATCGCTCATTGACGTCAGTCAATTTTTCTAGTGCCAACTTCCGCTTTACGTACTTAATCGACAATCAAATTTGCTCATACTCTTCTAAAACAGAACGTAAGATAGAGTTCTGAAAAATTCACTTAAACCATCGATTCTCCGCCAAACGTCTGTCTTTCGTACCTACGGGCTGCTGTTTTATCTCGGATTGAGGTCCTTTTTTAAAAAATCAGCTTTCATTTCGTGTAAATCGTTTTGGCATCAAACTCGGATTTATATTTTTTATCTATACTCTATCAGCGGTAAGCCGAGTTTGTTGACTTACCCTTTACGCTGTCCAGTAGTAAACAGCATTACTTTTTTCGCGTTATAGAAAGGAAATAACCATGAAAATGAAGAAGGAAGATATACCCGTTGTAATGGAAGCCCCAGGAATGATCATGCGCTCCCAGGCGGGATTGGGAAGCATGACCGTTGTTTTCCATGAACTACCAAAAGGCACTGATTTTACGCCCTTGCTCAAAGGGTTAAACAACAACAACTGTCATTGCCCGCATTGGGGTTATATATTCGAAGGGGCCTTCCGCTTTATATACGATGATGGTACACAAGAGTTATTTGAAGCTGGCGACGTTTTCTACGCACAGCCAGGGCACACCGCCATCGTCGACAAGGACTTAAAATTTATAGATTTTAGCCCAACCAAAGAATTAGCTCAGGTAATGTCAAACGTTGATAAAGTTATGGCTGAAATGGCTTAATAACACGCTTACGCTTTCATATATTCAGGCTTGAATCTAATCATCAGTATAGTGGCTTCACCCTCACTGTTCAGTTCAGGCCTGCTTTCTCACCTAAGCAATTTTCTGATGTTTGCGCTCCTCCCAGTTGCGTTTTCTAAAATACCCGCCGTCACAATTTGTTCATTTTTGTGTCGTTATAGAGTCACATTGCCACTTTAACTTGCACGGCTACTTTTAAAAATAAAAAAGGAACATTCGGTGCAACCACTTAAAAACACTCTAAAACTTAGCATGTTATCTATGGCAGTCGTTTTCGGCTTAGTAGGCTGTGCGCTTGACGGTGATGACGGTCAAGATGGCGCTGCAGGTGTCGCTGGTATTGATGGTACAGACGGGGCTGATGGCGTCGATGGCCAAAGCCTACCCCGAGATTTAAACATTGAAGTGGTTGGCCGCTTTACCGCCGGCGGTATAGAGGTCTTTGGTAAAAGTGCTGCTGAAATAGTGCAATTTCACCAAGCGTCAAACACCGCGTTCGCGATAAATTCAGCTGAAAATCAAATCGAGGTCATAGACTTATCAGGGCTAACAAGCGCGGCTGTAGCAAACCCATTTTCTGATGCTAGTTTGCTATCCAATGCATTTACTTTTGCTGACAGCGTAACAGTAAAAGATGAAGCAAATGCAGACCAAACCATCACCTTAGGTGCAGCTAACTCGATTGCTATCAATGGTGACATGCTGGTAATTGCTGTAGAAGCTAGCGTAAAAACAAGCCCAGGCGCGGTATTGTTCTACAGTTTAGATGCAGCAGGCCAAGGCACATTTATCAAAGCAGTTGCCGCAGGCGCACTACCCGATATGGTTGCGTTTAATCCTGATGGCACAAATGTGTTAGTGGCTAATGAAGGTGAACCAGACACAGATTACGCAGTCGACCCACAAGGCAGTGTTTCGATGATCGCCATCACCGATGGTGTTCCAGCTGATACAGCGCAAACGATTAACTTCACCACTGACATGACGTTCTCAAGTGACACGCTTGATGAAGAAGACTACGACACTGACGCAAAACGAATGGCATTGCTAAAAGCGTCTGGGGTTAAATTTGCTGGTCCAGCAGGCATGACAGTCGCCCAAGAATTAGAGCCTGAATACATCACCTACGCAGCAGACGGTAAAACTGCTTATGTGTCTCTTCAAGAAAGTAACGCAATAGGCATTCTAGACTTAGAAGAAATGACCATTGAGGTACGCGCACTTGGCTTTAAAGACTGGAATAATTTCGAGTTAGATTTCACCAATGAGGACGAACTACCTCACTTTGATAGTGTTGACGGCTTATACGGTATGTATCAACCGGATACGATTACCTCTTATCAATACAATGGCGCCACATTTATTTTGTCGGCCAATGAGGGTGACTCGCGCGACTATGATGCATACTCAGAAGAAGTTCGAGTAGAAGACATAATTGATGAAGACGAATTGAATATGAGTCTGTCACCAAGCTTGCAAACTGCATACGATTTGAGCGGAGGTGATGACGGCTTAGGGCGCTTGAAAGTAACAACAGCCTTAGGCGATGCCGATGAAAATGGTGAATTTGAAGCACTATACGCCTACGGAGCACGCTCATTTTCGATTTGGGATCAAAACATAAACCTTGTTTACGATTCAGGCGATGATTTCGGTAAAATCTCAGCCGCTATTTTAGGTAATGACTTCAACAGCGCACACACCGAAAACAAAGGTGATAATCGCTCGGACGACAAAGGCGGCGAACCAGAAGCGATCGCCGTGGGCGAAATTGAAGGTCGTACCTATGCATTTATTGCCCAAGAACGTTCAGGTGACTTGTTTACTTACGATGTTACCAATCCATTCAATGTTGCTTATGTTGCACACTATAACAACCGTGACTTCAGCACAGACTTCGAATTAGATGATGATTTGGATAATCCCTGTGACGAAGCCGAAGGTATGGATTGTAGTGAAGTGGCTATATCAGGTGATTTAGGCCCAGAGAGCATTAAGTTTGTTGCCCCCAGTGACAGCCCAAATGGAAACGCGCTGCTTATAATCGGTAATGAAGTTAGTGGTACAGTCACTATTTACCAAGTCACTGAAAAATAGCTAAACTTAATAGCCACCGATAACGTTAAATGACGCGCCTTTGCAATAAATGCAAAGGCGCTTTCGTATCATCCTTTCAACGTGCTTTGGCTAAGCGCGTGCCTGTGCAGCTGCGATACTCTTTTTGATCAGCGGAGAAATCGTTAAACCTTGCACCACGATAGAAAATATCACCACGATGTAAGTCACGATAACCATTAAATTATGTAAATTATGACCATTTGCTAACACGGTATCGTTAGGAATAGACGCCGCCATCGCTAACGCTAAACCGCCTCGCAAGCCACCCCAAGTCAGAATTCGCACTGAATTTAAGTCATAGCGCCTAAATTGTTTAAACACCAAGTACGGAGCACCCACGCTAACGAATCGAGATAAAAGCACTGCTGGGATCATGCACAGACCGATGGCAATTTCGTCGAACGATAACGTCATACTGACGATCAGCATGCCAATCAACAAAAACAGTAAGGCATTCAAAAACGTATCAGTGGCATGCCAAAAGTTTTTTATAAAGCGAATACTAGAAATACGCGCCAATGACGCACCTTTAGAGCGCGTTACATTGCCAATAAATATGCCGCACATCACCATCGCCAGTGCGCCTGACACATGCAATGCAATAGCGAGGGCGTAGCCTGCAGACGGAATGGCTAGAGTCACTAATAAACGTACATTAAAGTCAGGACTCTTGACGATAAGAAAGTGCGCAATAACAGCCAACACTAAACCAAATACAATACCGCCCACCGCTTCCGATAAAAACAGCTCAGCAACACTGCTAAACGTTGGCTCAACACCACTAAATGCGACCGCGAATAACGTAGAGAAAATAACCAAGCCAACCCCATCATTAAATAACGATTCCCCTTCGACCTGAATTGAAATGTTCTTCGGGGCCTGCATTTGTTTAATAATGGCTAGCACAGCAATAGGATCCGTAGGGCTGATAAGTGCGCCGAATAATAAGCAATATATAAAAGGCACGTCCCATCCGAATTGCCCCATAATAAATGAGCTTAAGTAACCCACTATCACAGTCGAAACTACAGTAGAAAACAGCACCAAGGTCGTTATTTCCCATCTCTGGCGACGTAGTGCACGTAAATCTATCTCCATCGCCCCTGCAAAAAGCAAAAATCCCAACATGCCATTAAGCAAAATTTGATTAAAATTCAAATCACTTACCACATTGATCAGCGACTGAGCTGATTCATCTCCCAGTAGTTTAACGGCTAAAATCAGCAACAATGAAATCGCTACAGAGCCAGTGGTAATAGCGATGGTCGTTTGCAGTTTAAGTACAAATTGATTGGTAAAAGCAATAAGGACAGCCAGTGCCCCTAAAAAACAAATGAGATTCCAAGCGTCCATGGACGTTCCTATTGATTATTTTGCTGAAGAAATGTGGTCAAACACGGCAAAAAAGTTAAGTAAATAACTGAAACGAAAATGCTTTCGTTGCCCAAATTCGACTCTACATTTTGGTGTTAGTTAAGGTATATATTTGACGCAGGGATCATAACGTAACTCAGCCACAGCGCCTGTTAACATTGATGTGCAAAGTGTTATGGAATGTAACTTTGATGACTTGTGTTCACACCGCCATGAGAAAAATATTTAGCTATATAGGTGTAATACGTTCGAACACTTTAGCCCAGAAAACTTTTTAGCGGAATTGATAGCGGATGAACAACTAAATTCAAATCGATAAGGGGACACAAATAAAACGGACTTTTTTCTCTGTGACAATTTCTATTTCAAACTCGTCGTTAGAAAAGTAAGCAAACGGATATGCTCCTAATACTCCCGCAAGCACCTGATCATCATACAAAATACGCCTATCTAGCCAACTAAACTTGCTATTTCCCCCAAGACAGTTAGTATTTTGGACGTCTAAACGTCTATGGTAAAATTATGCAAACTCCCCCTCCGTCGTCAAACCCGTATTCCACGACAGCGAAACTCGCGTTGTTGCCTCTGCTCACCTTCTTGGTGCTATTTTTAGGTGTCGGTTTTTATTATCAAGCACAAGGTGTGGAGTATGCATTTTATCAGCTGCCTTCCCCGTCTGCCTTGCTGCCTGCGGTGATACTTGCAGTCCTGTTGTCAAAAGAAACCCTGACCGAAACAATGGCCCGATATATCGAAGGGGCTGGTCACAGCAATATCATTACCATGTGCTTTATTTACCTGTTAGCGGGCGCATTTTCCTCCGTCGCCAAAGCCACTGGCGGGGTAGATGCCACTGTGAGCTTAGGGCTGAGCATCATTCCTGCGCAATTTATTTTGCCTGGTTTATTTTTAATCGCTGGATTTATCGCTACTGCCATGGGTACATCAATGGGCACACTCGCAGCCCTAGGTCCCGTAGGTTTAGGCGTGGCTCAAGCGACTGGTATCGAGCCCGCATTAGTGGCGGGCGTCTTGGTCAGCGGCGCGATATTTGGTGATAACTTATCGATTATATCTGACACCACCATTGCGGCAACGCGCACCCAAGGCTGTGAAATGCGTGATAAATTTAAGGCTAACTTACACCTAGCATTACCGGCTGCATTCATCGTTATTGTATTGCTAATAACGCTAGGTGAAACAGGTGAAGCGAATATTCCACAAGGCACCAATGCCTGGCTAGCCCTGCCCTATTTACTGATTTTGGTGTTAGCGGTTTCTGGAGTGAACGTGTTTGCGGTATTGGTGATCGGCATATTAACTAGCGCCATTATAGGTATGAGTATTACTGAGTATGAATTAGCCTCAGTCGGGCAAGATGTTTACAACGGTTTTGGTCAGATGCAGGAAATCATGATCCTATCGTTGATGCTTGGCGGGTTATCTGAGTTGATGCGCCAACAAGGGGGGATAGACTTCTTGCTAGGGGCTATCAGCAAGCTAATTCGAGCCTTATCGTTACCGATTAAAATAGGCAATTCTTTGGGTATCGCCGTGCTTATTAGTGCGCTAAACGTGTGCATTGCCAATAACACGGTATCGATTATCGTTGCAGGCAGCACGGCAAAAGCCCTCGCCGAGCAAGGGGGAATTGAGCCTAAGCGCAGCGCAAGCTTACTGGATATTTTCGCTTGCGTTGTACAAGGACTAATTCCATATGGTGGGCAGTTGCTTATTATTGGCGCAACGTTCTCGCTCTCACCTGTGGATGTTATCCCTTACTCGTTTTACTGCTTTATTCTTGCGGGGGTGACCTTATTAAGCTTTGTGTGGCGCGCCAAGAAAGAACGCTAAGCGATAGAAATAGAGCAATGCGCAGATGTTAGTGCATTTATGGTCGTAACATCTGCGGCTTTTTCTCACGAAAATAAAACAAATTTTGTTTATTTGGCTTGATACAAAGCAAAACTCAGTGCCGGTACCGTTACTGTTATCAGCTCATCGCTAAGGTTAAACTCAGTCGCTTCAACAAGCCCTTCATAATCTTTTGATTGCGCTGGTAACGTCATGCTGGCGGCTTCAGTTCCGGCATTAAACACCGCCAAATACTCTTTGCCTTGAGGCAAAGTTCGCGCAAACGCAAACATCATCGAATCCTCATTAAAGTAACGGCTTTTGTACTGGCCTCTGCGCAAAGCGTGATGATCATGTCGTAATTGCGCTAATTCCTTCAACGCCAAATAGATGGGATGAGTACTGTCAAAATTATCGTCTGCAGTACTCGCGTTACTGCCTAGTAATGAATTGTCGTTGTCACTGACCACCAGAGACGCAAACATATCCTGTCTAGCGTTTACGTCGTTACCGTCACCGGTAAAACCTTGTTCGTCACCGTAATACACAACCGGAATACCGCGAGATAAGTACATAAACGCGTGAGACAAAATACTGCGATTCAGTTTTTCCGCGTTGCTAGCATTTGGTACCCCTTGTTCAATGAAATAACCTGTGCGGCCCATATCGTGATTACCCAAAAAAGTCATCAGCAAATCGGCCTGACTATCTTCATCTGTATATAAATCGTCTTGAGCAAATAAGGCTTTGATAGCCAGAGGACTTTGTTTGCGATAGAAGACATCTGCCGCAGCTTGCTGAAAGCCGAAGTCCAACACTGATGGCAATTTACCTTCGGTAGTAAAGCGGCTTAGTTGAGCTGGGTCTGGGTCATAGACTTCACCGAAAATATGAAAATTAGGTATGCCCTGCTCCTGTGCATAAGTCATTATCGATGGGCTAAAAGTTTGCCAAAATGGCAAACGAACGTGGCGCACTGTATCAATTCTAAAACCGTCAGGTTTAAATTCTTTGATCAAATTTTTGTAGATTTCAATCATGCCCTGCAACACTTTAGGGTTTTCTGTATCTAAATCATCGAGACCATTGAAATCACCGTTAAGAGAGCTCTCACCCTCGAATGTGGTATCTCCTTGGTTATGGTAATACTGAGGATCATTCAACCAAGCGGGTACTTTTACCGTTTGCTCGTTAAGCGTTACAAAAGGGGTATAATCGTCTCCCTTAGCTTGTTGCTCTATAGTCTTATATACGCAGTGGTTATCCCCCTTGAAATCCCCATTAGCATGATGACACTCTTCATACTTCACCACGTCTGCGGTGTGATTGGTAATGATATCGAAAAAGACTTTAATGCCTTTTTTGTGCGCTGCTGCTATTAAGCTTTTAAGGTCATCGTTTGAGCCAAAATGCGGGTCAATTTCTGTGAAATCTACGATCCAATAACCATGATGTGCAACGCCATCACGTTGAACCGCTTTATTGCGCAATATTGGTGTCATCCAAATGGCAGTGATCCCCATACCTTGCAGATATTCAAGTTTCTGCTCGATACCCTTCATATCACCACCGTGAAAGCCTCGGTTTGATGTTGCATCGAAGCCGCCGGCAGATATACCACCGTTTTTATCACCACGATCATTGCTCAGGTCGGCGTTATTAAACCTATCCGGCATCACGAAATAAAAAACGTCGTCGCGAACATCACGCAATAAATAGTTATCGTTTGGTAGTGTGTTATTCGCTGCATCAGCGTCCGTGACAGTGCTGGTGCTTTGTGCCGTGTGTTGCTTTTCCTGATTTTGAGCTGTATCACAACCTAAAATTACGCCACTAAGAGAAATAAGTAATAATGCTCTAAGCAATATCATGCTGCGGTCTCCTGCATCTTACCCTTTGTAGCTAAACCACATTCTGCGATTGCCGCTATTCCCAAGGCTTCATCTTCCATTTCGCTCAAACCGCTGACACCGATTGCCCCCACACACCGTGCATCCATAAATACCGGCACACCACCCGCGATCCCGGTAAATTTGCCGTCGTTCCAATAGCCCATGTCTTTATGGGTTTCTTGTGCCCAGCTGGCCAGTTGGCGCGTTGTTTGTCTCTCACGTGCAGCAGTGTACGCTTTGGTTTGCGCCAAGACACCGGCTTGCAAGCTTGCATCATCCATTCGACTGAAACACAACAGCTCACCGTGACTATCGGTGACACAAATAGCAATGTGTTGATTGTTCGCACGCGCCGCTGTTATGGCTGCTTGCATCATGTTTGTTGCCGTATCTAAATCCATTGAAGATCCCGTTGGTTTTTATTCGCTGTTAATTGCTGCTATCCAATGCCATATGATAATGAGTAAGCCCAAATCGACTAAGGTAACTCGTGGCCTTTCGCACTTTCATACAAGGCATACCAATGCTCGCGATTGAGTTGGATATTCATTGCTTGGCAAGACGCGGCGATACGAGCGCAATCTGTGGTACCGATAACCGGTTGCAGCTGCGCAGGGTGACGTAACAACCACGCCAGCACAATGGCCTCAGGGCTCGTTTGGTATAGTGAGGCGAGCTTCGCTACCAATTGACTTGTACGCTGCACGGCTTCTGGCTGGTCACTAACATCTCGCCCTGAGTACAAGCCTTGCGCTAAGCTGCCCCAGCTTTGCAGTTGGATTTTTTCTTGTCGGCAATATTCCAATGTACCCGCGGTAAAATTAATATCACGTCCATCTGTGTTGCCTGCGTATACACCTTCGTCAATCCAGTGTTGCTGGAGTAAACTGGCTTCAATTTGATTGGCCACTAGTGGCTCATCTAATGCTTTTTGCAAAAAGCTAATTTGGTGATGCTGCATATTCGACACGGCAAAATGGTGTACCTTTCCTTCGCGTTTTAGTGCTGTAAAAGCACTCGCGATGTCTTCAGGTTGCATCAATGGATCTGGTCGGTGAAGCATCAAAACATCTAAATAATCCGTATTTAGCCTTTGTAAACTGCCTTCTACTGACGCTTTTATCCACTCACTTGATAGGTCATAGCGCTTCGGGCCTTTATCATCCGCAAACCGAATACCGCACTTTGATTGAATATAAATCTGTTTGCGCAACTCTGGACGCTCGCTTAGTACCTTTCCGAACACTTGTTCAGCTTTGCCATGAGTATAAATATCCGCATGGTCAAAAAAGTTTATTCCTGATTCTAGTGCGGTATTCACGCAGTCGTTCGCCTGCTCAATGTGCGCCTGAGTAATGGGCGCATCACTCCAATCGCCCCCGAGCCCCATACAGCCATATGCAAGTGAACTAACGTTCGGTAAATAGTTAGCAAGAGGTAGCGAAGAATAAGTCATAACGAGCCTGTTTATAGCAATCTGATAGATGAACACAGTGTAGTGACTTAACCGCAAAGCAAAAGAGCAAGTTACTGAAAACATTGTTTGATATAACGAACAATGCGAGGCTAAAATACTTTATTGTTTTTCAGCCTGAACAAGTGTTATGAGCCGTGAACACAAAAAATTTGAACGCTTAATATTATTCAGTGAAGTGGCAAAGCAGCTCAGCTTCACCCGAGCGGCGCAAGTACTATCAATCTCCCGAGGGTATTTGTCGGAACAAATCCGCAAGCTCGAACAAGATATGGGTAAGCATTTATTCATTCGCTCCACGCGCAATGTGTCACTGACCGAAGAAGGAACCCAACTACTCGCAGGAATGAACCACATAAAACGCTCCCTGCTAGAGTTAGAACGAGAAGTACGCCATGACAACGATACCTTAGAAGGTATATTACGCTTAACAGCACCAAGCCAGTTCGCCCAGCGCTATCTACTCGACTTATGCAGCGCATTTCAAGCTGATTACCCAGCAATACGCATTAGCCTGGATTGCAGCTACACCACCCACGACTTAAACCATAATGACTTTGATTTGGCCTTTAGGGCAACGCAAACGCCGCCACAAAACATGGTAGCCAAAAAGTTATTCGATTATCGTCACATGTGTTGTGCCAGCCCTGATTACCTAGCCAAAAACGGCACACCAAATCAGCTGTCGGATTTGCGTAACCATGCCTGTTTACGTCAAAATATGAAGGCCCAGTGGCAATTTAGTGGGCAAAATATGCCAGTAGATGGCCCTCTTGCTGTGACCGACAATCTCATTTTAAAAAAACATGCGCTTGCAGGAAATGGCATCATTCTAGTGCCAGAATATTTGGTAGATAAAGAAATTCAGCAAGGGTTACTTGTCCCCTTGTTGACTGACTACTTACAAAACGATTTTGCTATTCATCTTATTCACCCTCAGTTGATCCAGCAATCGGCCAGACTGAAAGCGTTTATCGCTTTTACCAAAGACTATTTTGATGCGATGTCAAGGAATGCTAACCCTGGGCACTGCGTGTTATAAAACCGGGCGCTCGCTGAAAATGAGTAGCGGTTGAAAATGAGTAACGGTTGGAAAAGAAGCGCTCACTAAATGTAAAACACCCCATTACCGATACAAGGTAAATGGGGTGTGGTATTCGCCTATGGCGTATTTTATTGGCGTCTTATATTGACTTAGAGGGCTGCTGCTAAGCGCGTTCCTTGATCGATAGCGCGTTTCGCGTCAAGCTCAACAGCCACATCGGCCCCACCAATCAAATGATGGGGTTTCGTTAAGCCCTCGACCAGTTCACGCAGTGGCTCTTGCCCTGCGCAAATAATGACATTGTCTACATCCAGAACCTGCACTTCGTCATTAACCTTAATATGAATACCTTGGTCGTCAATTTTGAGGTACTCACAGCCGGCAATCATACTTACCCCTTTACTGAGTAACCCAACGCGATGAGCCCAACCAGTGGTTTTACCTAAACCGGCCCCAACTTTGGTTGTTTTACGTTGTAGCAAGAATATTTCTCGTGGAGAAGGTGCAGGTTGTGGTTTAACCCCTTCAATACCGCCCCTAGAAGAAAAGGTCATGTCGATGCCCCACTCTTTCATAAAGGCAGGAATATTTAAACTGGTTGATTCACCAGAATGTGATAGAAACTCCGATACATCAAAGCCGATACCACCAGCACCAATTACAGCGACCTTTTTACCCACTGGTTTATGCTCTTTTATAACCTCAATGTAAGTCATCACTTTAGCATGATCGATGCCTTCAATCGGTGGAGTACGAGGCTCAATACCTGTGGCGACAATCACGTCATCAAAATCACTGTCATTTAAGTCGCTGGCCGTCACACGCGTATTAAGCTTCACGGTCACCTTGTGTAATTCAAGTTGGCGCTTGAAGTAACGGATTGTCTCGTAAAACTCCTCTTTACCCGGCACTTGCTTAGCAATATTAAACTGCCCGCCAAGTTCGTCTGCAGAATCAAACAAGGTCACCTTGTGCCCGCGCTCAGCAGCCGTTTTCGCCGCTGCAAGACCGGCAGGGCCACCACCAATAACAGCAATATTTTTAGGTGTTTGCGTTGGCAAAATACTCAGTTCAGTTTCATGACAGGCTCTTGGGTTAACCAAACAACTGGTCATCTTGCCCTCGAATACGTGATCCAAACAGGCTTGGTTGCAGCCTATACAGGTGTTGATTTCATCAGAACGGTTCTCAATGGCTTTGAGCACAAAATCAGGGTCAGCCAAGAATGGACGTGCCATAGAGACCATATCTGCATCACCGCGCGCAAGAACTTGCTCTGCCACCTCAGGGGTGTTAATTCGATTCGAGGTGATAACCGGAATCGACAACGACTCGCGAAACTTCGCCGTAACCCAAGTAAACGCCGCTCGGGGTACCTTAGTCGCTATGGTAGGAATACGCGCTTCATGCCAGCCGATGCCGGTATTGATAATGGTAGCTCCGGCTTTTTCAATAAGTTTACCTAGCTCAACGACTTCCTCATAAGTAGAACCGCCTTCTACCAAGTCCAGCATAGACAGACGATAAATAATAATGAATTTATCCCCTACGGCTTCACGTACCCGGCGTACAACCTCTAAGGGCAACTTAATACGATTTTCGTAACTGCCGCCCCACTGATCGTCACGCTGGTTGGTGCGCGCCGCGATAAATTGATTTAAGAAATAGCCTTCTGAGCCCATGATTTCCACACCATCGTAACCCGCTTTTTGCGCTTGCGTAGAGGTGAAAATGAAATCTTCTATTTGTTTCTCAATGCCATCGTCATCCAGGGCTTTGGGCTTAAATGGATTGATAGGCGCTTGTACCGCAGAAGGTGCCACCAAATTAGGGTTGTAGGCGTAACGTCCTGTATGCAAAATTTGCATACAGATTTTGCCACCCTCGTTATGCACCGCATCAGTGATCATCTTATGTTGCGCCACTTCTTTATCATTGCTCAGGCGTTTGGTGTGCTGATGTGTCGCACCTTCATCATTCGGGCCAATGCCCCCTGTTACGATAAGGCCAACCCCGCCTCTGGCACGTTCAGCAAAAAATTTTGCCATACGCTCGTGACCATTCGGTGCTTCTTCAAGCCCAGTGTGCATCGAGCCCATCAGTACGCGGTTTTTCAATTTGGTAAAGCCTAAATCTAAAGGTTTAAGCAAATTTGGATAAACACTAGCTCCTGCTGTATTTACTGTAGATGTTGTCATTTTTCGGTCCTATTTGTTCTGTGCCAGCGTTTATTTACGCTGCATACCACTAATGTTTTTATGTAATTCTTCGTATACGGGTTTACGTCGCTCTTTGGCAGCCCCCATGGCTTCTTGAATATCAGGCATTTGAAACATACCGGTTTGCCACGTGGCCATATAGTTAAGGGCATCTGCTACTGTGTGGTCACGTGTGTAGTTAATCATTTCCTTACACCCAGCCACGGCCAGCGGTGAATGACCTGCAATTTGTGCTGCAATTTTCATTACACCTGCCAGTAAGCTTTCTTGGTCGTCAAAAACTTGATTGACTAAGCCAGACTCTTTCGCTTCTTGAGCTCCCATATTGCGCCCGGTATATGCAAGCTCGCGTACCAGCCCTTGAGGAATAAGATGTGGCAATCGCTGTAGCGTACCTACATCAGCAGTCATGCCGATTTCAGTTTCTTTGATGGTGAAAAAAGTATCTTGGGTGCAGTAGCGACTGTCGGCTGCGCAAACCATGTCTACGGCACCACCAATCACCCCGCCCTGCATGGCGACCAACACTGGCATACGCACTGATTCAAGCGCATTAAAACTGTCTTGTAACTCAAGGACCATGCGGCGCATGCGCTCAGCGCGACGGCCAGGTTCACCAACAAAATCTTGGCCCATTTGAGTGAAAACAGACAAGTCCATGCCAGCACTGAAATGTTTACCTTGAGACGAAATAACGATAACGCGAGCAGCGGATTGCTCATCGATTTTGCGCACTGTGGCTGGCAATTCATGCCAAAAGATAGGGATCATGCTATTTAACGCTTCAGGGCGTGATAGCTGGATATGAGCAATATGCTGGTCAATGCTAACACTCAAGGTTTCCAGCTTTGAAAAATCTAAATCAGACACGTTATTCTCCATTTTACGGATTTTAGGTTGCTAATTAGCGTGTTTTCTCGTGAAAAACGATTTCACGCCTATCAGCCAGTTAAACTAGACAACGTCAAGATAAAGTCTTATTTTGACGCTGTCAAGATATGTGGTAAATTCTCAACTATGCAAAATACATCATCTAAAAAAACGGTTTCTGGTAAAGGCAGTTACCATCACGGCGATCTTCGTTCTAGCTTGCTTGAAGCGGCGAAAGCCATGCTCAGCGATGGCGGCATTGAAGGCCTGTCGTTGCGAAAATTGGCCGACCGTGTGGGCGTGTCGCGAACGGCGCCCTATCACCATTTCAAAGATAAAAATGAGTTGCTGTGTGCCATTGCCCAAGAAGGCTTTGACCATTGGCACAGCAATGCAGAGCGAATATTGGAGCAAACCGGCATTAGTGCTCGGGATAAATATCATCAGTTTTTTCAAAGCTACATTGGCTATGCCGCTGAAAATCCCGAAATGTACGACTTGATGTTTGGCCGCACCATTTGGAAACAAAATAGTGCAACCACGGCCCTGCGTGATATCGCTTATCCTAGTTTTCAACGGCAAGTGGAAATGACCAAAAAGTGGCAAGAGCAGGGCCTGATGTCATCCGATGAAGACACCCTAAGATTGGCCCAAGTCACTTGGGGCACTATGCACGGGATCGCGCGCTTACTCATCGACGGAATATACGCCGATCGCAGCCATATCGAAGAAATGTGCACCTGTGCCGTCAACTTGTTTATTCGCGAGCCAGCTTAAACATAAGCGGCTCGTAAGCGTTGTTTGAATATTTTACCGCTGTCTTCTCTGGGCAACTGGTTATGTATGTCCAGCTTTTTGGGCCATTTGAAACGTCCGAGTTTTCCATCTAGAAAGGCGTGAACTTGTTCAATATCGAGATAACTGTCAGGCGTGCATTGCACAGCTAAAACAATCATTTCACCGAATTCAGCATGGGGAACGCCAAAAACCGCGCAATCCTCGATTTGCGGCATATGTATGAGTACCGCTTCAATTTCCGCAGGAAAGATATTCGCCCCGCCAGAGATGATCATGTCTTTTTTGCGATCATTGATATACAGGTAATCTTCGTCATCTAAATACCCCATATCACCGAGAGTCGTGTAATTTTGGTAGTGCAATCCATCGAGCGTTCCTTGGGTGTTGGTGTACTTAAACGGCCCAAACATGGGTAGATGCACATAGATTGAGCCCGTTTCGCCGGGGGGCAATGGTTGCATATCGTCATCTAGGATAATGATTGAACCACCAGGGATCGCCTTGCCGACCGACCCCGGTTTGCTGGCCGCCTCTGGTGAGGAGATCAAAGTCATAAACCCTAACTCACTGGCTCCATAGGATTCATAAAAAATCGGCCCAAACCAATCGATCATGCCTTTTTTTACTTCTACCGGCCAAGCCGACCCAGTCGAGAGTGCATAGCGTAGACTTGAAACATCATATTGTTCACGTACGCTTTGCGGCAGTTTCAGTAAACGCACCATCATGGTCGGTACTATATATGTGTGGGTAATTTGGTATTTCTGCAGATCAGCCAAAAACTGCTCTGGCTCAAACTTAGGCTCTAGGTATACCTCAATATTACCAGCCGCTAAGCAACACAAAGTCAGAGCGTGAGGCGCACTGTGGTATAGCGGCGCGGCATTATAAAACCGATCACCTTTATCGAGTTGCATCAGTGCCTTAGCAAGGCCAGCAAACACGATGTAAGGATCAGGCCTTTGTTCATCGTATTCACGTTTAATCCCTTTAGGCCGCCCAGTGCTGCCTGAGGTATAAGAAAACATCCCCCGAAAACGCTGAGGCTCAGATTGTATAGGCAGCGTAGTCGATAATAGCGTGGCTAGGCTTTCATGCTCAAAGGCTGCTGATATACCACTTTCTTCAGTTTTGTTTGTAGTCTTGGTTTGAGTATAACGAGACAGCACTGCCTGCGGGGTTTTCACACTGACAATAGATAGCTCACTTGGCATTGGCTGGGTAAATTTAGCAAGTAAATCCGTATGACCAATAAGCACCTTCGCACCACTATCAGTCAATATTGGCATCAGCTCGGCTTGGGTTCCGTGCCAGTTGAGCGTGACATAATATGCACCTACATAGCGACAGGCCTCAACGATTTCGTACAAGGTAGTATCGTTGCGCAGCAAAATGGCAATAACATCGCCGGTAGTAACGCCTTTATCACTGAGTAAGCGCGCTATTTTCTTAGCTCGCGTGGTCATATCACTACGATCCACTTGAGTACCGCTTAAATAAAAATGCCCTGCCATATATGCCTCCTGCTTACGCTTTCTTAACAACCATGCGACTGGTTCGAGAATACCTCAAGCCTGTACACAAGGCGTATCAGATTTATAAATGGCGTTCTATTTCGAAAATGAATATCGTGGCCGTCGGGTAAGTTAAGAGGTTGGTAAATGTTAAAGGCTTCTGGTTCGCCCCTATCGCTAACGTAAGGTGCATAGAAGAGCAAGTTGATTGCAGCTTAAAGGGTAATCGGCAGTTATGCGTTAAATGACAGAATCCTAATCTTTATCCATAGTGCCCATGGCACTGAGGATCACGTCAGTTAAAACGGCGAGATCTATGTGGTCTTTGTCGGCAAAGTTAATACACCCCTTTCCCGTTTTTTGTTCTGGATAGCGTTTTTTATAAGGTGCGATATGCGCTAACTGACATGTATAAACAGACAGATAATGTTTTTGATTTGCCACTGAAATCCACCCATTTCCAGCGGTAAAGGTTGGCATTTTATAGCGCATAGAGACAACAGCTTGAGGAAATAACTGCTGAACCAATTCAACCAACTGCGTCAAACGAGCACGCCGTTCTGGTGGCGCGCTATCAATATAGTCAGCTATCTCGCTTGGCAACTCTGGCATGTTCATTCTCCCTGTTATAGATTTCCTGCATTTTTAGAAAAATATATTTTCGCTACCAAAACGCTAAAACTAAGAATGCGTTTACGTAAACAAGCGCATAAACCACCCTTTCTCTAATTCTTCACGGCAACCTTTGAGTTGAGTCGCATAACGTAATGAACGAGCTTTGACTGTTTTCGCTACTTTTTGAAGCCAACGTTTTTTGCGATAACTCTTCCGTTTATAACCGCCCCACCCCTCGTGATAATTCAAATATTGCAACTCAGCGTCCCACTTTGAAACACCGTTTATTTTATGGGTTTTACTAATGAACCATCCCATGAAGTCCATAGCATCTTCAAAATCTTCTCTACTCGCCCAACCATTCCCTGTTTCACGTTTGTAATCGGCCCACGTGGGTGTTTTGGCTTGAGAATAACCATAAGCACTACTCACTCGCCCCCAGGGGATCAAGCCAAAAAACACATAGTCTTTCGGTGGCAATGCATCCGCTCGAAATGAGCTTTCTTGATACATCATTGCCATAGGCACATGAATAGGAACACCCCATTTATCGGTCATGTCTTCCCCCGCATCAAACCAGTCACGCTTTTCCAGAAATATTTCACAAATATTGCTTATATTTTTTGGCGGTGTGGTAGTGCAACTACAAAGCCACAAGAGCGAGACACACAGGAAGGAATTGCGAAGCCAAGTTGTATTAGTTAACAAATCGCGAGACATACGTCACTCTCGTCAGAAGTTAAAATAAATGTTATTACGATTTTCTACGTATAACACGGGTGAGCAATCTTAACCCGATCGTCACGATGAAGGTAAGCCCGCAAACAAAATTGCCCTAAGATTATTATACACGTACGACGAATACGCACTTTATCGCGTTCCCATTGAACTAAAGTAGAGCACTCTACTCTTAAGCTGTGTGTGTTTTAGTTTATGTGTGTTCCTTATTAGCATTATTGAGATTAGGATTATTGAGCCCAACATTTTGTTGGGCTTTTTTTGTTCAAATTTTTTGAAATGCGTTTTCGCTATATTGTCAGGTTCAAATGTTTTATGTCTTTAGCGCAAGAGGCTGTGCGCTAACCACTGGTCGACACCCTCTGAATCCGATCGCCATTTTCACAACAAAAAATCAAAGCGCATCCTTATCCCCTCCGCAGACGCCGACTTTAGTACTACTGACCAAATATTTATAATTTTTGCACTTTTATCTGAACTAAATGAAGAATGTACCGGTCATAAGTAGCGTGTGTTTTAATTTATGTGTGTTTCCTGATTAAACTATTTAGCCCAGCTTCTTAGCTGGGCTTTTTTTTACCCCCAAAAACATATTTAGTCCCGTGTATTACACTCAACCCCGCTCTTCCCGAAAGCGTATTACATAATATTTGGCGATATAAATGTCTCTATACTCCGCCAATTTAGTACTACCGACCAAAATATTTATATTTTTTGCACTTTTATCTGAACTAAATGAAGAATGTGCCGGTCATAATTAGCGTGTGTTTTAGTTTATGTGTGTTTCCTAATTAAACTATTTAGCCCAGCTTCTTAGCTGGGCTTTTTTTTACCCCAAAATGCACATCTAGGCCCTTGTATTACACCCAATCCTTCTGCCCAAAAGCGTATTACATGATATTTGGCGACATAAATACTCCTATGCTCCTATGCTCCTATGCTCCACTCCGCCAATTTCGTACCGATTGATAAATAATGATATTTTTCTTATTTTATTCTGAACTAAATAGCGAAGGTGCTGGTCATAATTAGCGTGTGTTTTAGTTTATGTGTGTTCCCGATTAAACTATTTAGCCCAGCTCTTTAGCTGGGCTTTTTTTTACCCTAAAAAAATGCATCTAGGCTCTCGTATTACACTCAACCTCCTGCTACCCAAAAGTGTATTGCATGATCTTTGGCTATATAAATGTCTCTACACTCCGCCAATTTCGTACCAATTGATAAATAATACTGGTTTGTTCACTTTATTTTGAACTAAACATCGAAGGTGCTGGTCATAATTAGCGTGTGTTTTAGTTTATGTGTGTTCCCGATTAAACTATTTAGCCCAGCTCTTTAGCTGGGCTTTTTTTTTACCTGATTTTCATCTAATTCTCATCCGCCTTTTACTCGATTTTTATCCAAAGAACCTCGCATGAAAGATCACATCATAAATTGTCTTTTATCGCAGGGAGGCTTGTACTTAGCTGCTCCGCAGAAAGTGTTCTTCACCCTGCATGATTTTCATACCGATTGATAAATAATGATATTTTTCTCAATTTATTCTGAACTAAATAGCGAAGATGCCGGTCATAATTAGCGTGTGTTTTAGTTTATGTGTGTTTCCTGATTAAACTAGTTAGCCCAGCTCTTTAGCTGGGCTTTTTTTTATCCGAATTTCCCCCAGAAAACTTCGCATAAAAAGGTCACGTCCTAAATTATTCTCTAGCGCAGAATGACTGGTTTCGCGCTATTTCAATACGAACGGTCTTCCTCCTGCATGATTTTCATATCGATTGATAAATAACTCTGTTTAATTCACTTTATTTTGAACTAAATAGCGAAGAAGCCGGTCATAATTAGCGTGTGTTTTAGTTTATGTGTGTTTCCGATTAAACTATTTAGCCCAGCTCTTTAGCTGGGCTTTTTTTATCCGAATTTCACCTAGAAAATTTCGCATAAAAGGTCACGTCCTAAATTATTCTCTATCGCAGAATGACTGGTTTCGCGCTGTTCCAATACGAACGGTCTTCCCCCTGCTTGATTTTCATACCGATTGATAAATAACTCTGTTTAATTCACTTTATTTTGAACTAAATAGTGAAGAAGCTGGTCATAATTAGCGTGTGTTTTAGTTTATGTGTGTTTCCGATTAAACTATTTAGCCCAGCTTTTTAGCTGGGCTTTTTTTTATCCGAATATCACCTAGAAAATTTCGCATAAAAGGCCACGTCCCAAATTATTCTCTATCGCAGAATGACCCGTTTTGCTCTGCCCCAATGCAAACGGTCTTCCCCCTGCATGATTTTCATATCGATT
>Ga0189289_10249_pt1 | contig 37986 bp, 47 predicted proteins | sample UW106minimetaG_FD_130313 | JGI IMG/M metagenome (GOLD analysis project Ga0189289, IMG submission 130313) | Marine microbial communities from the Costa Rica Dome - UW106 mini metaG | ecosystem: Environmental > Aquatic > Marine > Oceanic > Photic zone | place: Costa Rica: the Eastern Pacific...
CACCCAGCCCGCCTGACGATGTTCAGCCGACGTGACCGCCGCAGACCGCACAGGGAGTGGGTGCTCTGGGGTGTTCCGATCGGAATGATCGCCATCGCCGGGGTGCTGATCGCCAGCACACAACGCCAGGCGGACTACGCCGACTGGTATCACCACTGGATCACCGCGGCCTTTGGGGTGCTGCTGGCGCTGGGACTGGAACGCCTGCCACTTCAGCGGCTCCGACCACTGCTGGTTCCCGTCTATGGCCTGACCGTGATCAGTCTGGTGGCGGTAAGGGTCATTGGAACCACGGCGCTGGGGGCCCAACGCTGGATCAGCATCGGCGGGGTTCATATTCAGCCGTCGGAATTCGCCAAGATCGCCGCGATCCTGCTTGTGGCAGCGGTGTTGTCACGACACCCGGTGGAACGACCAATCGATCTCATGCGTCCGCTGGGCGTGATCGCCGTGCCTTGGCTCCTGGTGTTCATCCAGCCTGATCTGGGCACATCCCTTGTGTTCGGCGCCCTGTTGCTCACGATGCTCTATTGGTCGGGAATGCCAATTGAGTGGGTGATTCTTTTGCTGTCACCGCTGGTGACTGCCCTTCTGTCAGGGCTTCTCCCCTGGGCCATGGGGATCTGGATCCCACTGATGGTCGTTGTCGCCTACCGCTCCCTGCCCTGGAAGCGCCTGGCGGCAACAGCAACCTTGGCCATCCACAGCGCCATGGCTGCAGTGACGCCATGGCTTTGGATGCATGGCCTGAAGGACTACCAACGGGATCGTTTGGTGCTGTTCCTTGACCCCAGCAAGGATCCCCTCGGCGGGGGTTATCACCTCCTTCAGAGCACTGTGGGCATCGGTTCAGGCGGCGTCTTGGGGACGGGCCTTCTTCAAGGGCAACTGACCAAACTGCGGTTCATTCCCGAACAGCACACCGATTTCATCTTCAGCGCTCTAGGCGAGGAGACGGGGTTTGTTGGGTGTCTCCTGGTGGTGCTTGGCTTTGCTGCATTGATGGCGCGGTTGCTTCAAGTCGCGCGAAATGCCCGCTCCGACTTCGAATCGCTCGTGGTGATCGGAATCGGCACGATGCTGATGTTTCAAGTGGTGGTCAACATCTTCATGACCATTGGCCTGGGCCCTGTCACTGGAATCCCCCTGCCCTTCCTGAGCTATGGGCGCTCAGCGATGGTTGTGAATTTCATCGCTCTCGGCCTCTGCCTGTCTGTGGTTCGGCAGAGCCGTCGCTCCTTGGCACAACTCCGTTGACAGGGCCAACCTTTACCGACCTGCGGCAACGACTGGCGCAGGATGTGCCCCAGGGTCGCTGCGATGAGATCGGTGTCCGACGGCTTTGGTGGGCAGCTCTGGAGACCCTGCAACAGGACCTGCTGGAGCGCGGCATTGAGCGTGGGATCTGGCTAGCGGCACCCCTGCCAGCTCTCTACGAACCGGAGTTGCTGAAACATCTGCAGGGATGGGTCTGGGCTCCAGAGCGCCTGGATCAATTGAGTCCTCATCCAACGGCACTACCTGGACGGTCAAGCAGCGATGAACCAGGCACGCTGCAGAGATGCCAACGCTTGTCACTGCGCCGCGATGACGGAGATGATCCCCTGCTGCTAGTGATCACGCCCGAGGTCCAAGTCGCCCTGGCCCTGCACGGCCCCGCCCAGAAACGCCAGTTGCTGATGCGTTCTGACCCGGAAACACTCAGTGATGTTCTGCTGCAGCTAGGGCGTCGGCTGGAGCATCAGTCACCGGCAGAGGCCGATCAGCTCCGCAAAGCACTCGAATCCATCGGCACCCTTCAGGGCGATGGATCCTGGTCAGAACAGTTCTGGCCCCGCCTCACAGAACGGCTCACCGGGACAGCTCCGGGGCTGATGCTGCAACCCATCCAGGCCGAGCGCCCACCAGAAGACCCCAGCCATGGCGATCTGAATTTGCTGGAAGCCATCACCCATGAAGTGAGAACCCCTCTAGCAACGATCAGAACATTGATCCGGTCTCTGCTGCGGCGGAAGGATCTGCCCGACGTCGTCGTGAATCGCTTGCGTCAGATCGATGTTGAATGCAGCGAACAGATCGACCGATTTGGCCTGATCTTCCATGCCGCCGAGCTTCAACGGGAGCCCAACGAAGCCAATTTGGCCCGCACGGATTTACACGCCATTCTCACCGCCCTTGCACCCAGCTGGACAGAGCAACTGGATCGGAGAGGAATCAGCCTTGAGCTGGACCTCACCGCTGACCTGCCGGCCATTCTCAGTGACTCCCGACGGCTGGAACCAATGTTGGGAGGTCTGATCGACCGCTGCACCAGAGGGCTAGCCCCCTGCAGTCAGCTGACACTTCATCTCCAAGCGGCGGGCCCGCGAGTGAAGCTTCAACTCCATGTGGAGCATCCCAACAGAACCTCAGCCACCGAGCCCGGCACAGCTCCCCAACGCGAGGAAGTAGGGACCGTCCTGAGCTGGGATCCCAGCACTGGGAGCCTGCAGTTGAGTCAGGATGCAACCCGCCAAATGATGGCCAGCCTGGGGGGGCGCTATCAGTCCAGACGTGATCGCGACATCACCGTTTTCTTCCCCGTGCACACCCCAGGGAACTGATCAATATGTTGTCGGGTGTGAAGCTTGCTTTCGGAGAGCAAAAGAGCAACCGATGACGGTGCTACTTTCCAGTCGTAACGGCTCTTGTGGATTCCTTCAGCCATGGCAGCAACGGCGTTGAATGGTCAACTTCCTCAGCACATCGCCAGCACTGGCGGACTTCTGAACTCAGCAGAGACTGAAGAGAAATACGCGATCACCTGGACCAGCAAGACAGAACAGGCTTTCGAGCTCCCCACCGGTGGAGCTGCCCTGATGAACTCAGGCGAAAACCTGATGTACTTCGCCCGCAAAGAGCAGTGCCTCGCCCTCGGCACCCAACTGCGCACCAAATTCAAGCCCCGGATCGAGGACTACAAGATCTACCGGATCTACCCCGGTGGTGACACCGAGTTCCTGCATCCCAAGGATGGTGTTTTCCCCGAAAAAGTGAACGAAGGACGTTCCATGGTTGGGCACAACGCCCGTCGCATCGGCGAAAACGTCAACCCTGCCAACATTAAGTTCAGCGGCCGCAACACCTTCGACTCCTGAACGATCAATCTCCAAGCCCGGAGGTCGTGATCTTCGGGTCTTGGCTGCGATGATCAGGAGATGTTTAGTCCCGATCGCGACGCCTTTCATCAGGCGGTTTGCAGTGGTGCCAACCTGATCCCTCTGGCTCAGAGTTGGCCCGCAGATCTTGAAACACCCCTCACCACCTGGATCAAGGTGGGAGAGGGTAGGCCTCCAGGTGTTTTGCTGGAGTCCGTCGAAGGAGGTGAAACTCTCGGTCGCTGGAGTGTGATCGCCTGCGATCCCCTCTGGACAGCATCAGCCAGGAATGACCGTCTGACACGCACCTGGCGCGATGGTCGTAAAGACGAGTTCACGGGCAACCCGTTTGAATCACTCCGCGACTGCTTAGCTCCTTACGCCTGCGTCAACCTGCCGGGGTTGCCCCCTCTGGGACAGCTCTATGGCGTTTGGGGCTACGAACTGATCCAATGGATTGAACCAACCGTTGCGGTGCATCCCCGAGCCGCGGCCGATCCCCCGGACGGGATCTGGATGCTGATGGACGCGCTCCTGATCTTTGATCAGGTGAAACGGCAGATCACGGCCGTCGCCTTCGGCGACTTGTCCGATGGCGCGGATGAGGAACAGGCCTGGCGGACCGCCATCGGACGGATTGACGACCTGCGCCAACGGATGGATGCACCTCTTCCGGCCGTCCAACCGCTGACCTGGGATGCCAGAAGCAAAGAACTTCCCGCAGTGCGCTCCAACCGCAGCCGCGATGAATTCGAAGCCGCCGTCGACACTGCCAAAGAACACATCGCGGCCGGCGATGTCTTTCAACTGGTGATCAGTCAGCGCCTTGAGACCGACGTTCCTCAGTCGCCCCTGGAGCTGTATCGCAGTTTGCGGATGGTGAATCCATCTCCCTACATGGCGTTCTTCGACTTTGGGGACTGGCAACTGATCGGCTCAAGCCCGGAGGTGATGGTTCAAGCCGAGCCTGCAGCAGATGGCATCCATGCCAGCCTGCGGCCCATCGCGGGAACCCGGCCACGGGGAGCCACGCCACTAGAGGATCGAGAGCTGGAAGCTGATCTGCTGGCCGACCCCAAAGAGCGCGCTGAGCACGTGATGCTTGTTGACCTGGGACGCAACGACCTCGGCAGGGTCTGCCAACCCGGAAGCGTGGCGGTGCAAGACCTCATGGTGATCGAGCGCTATTCACACGTCATGCACATCGTCAGCCAAGTCGAAGGACGCCTGGCCCCGACGCACGATGTGTGGGATTTGCTGATGGCGGCCTTTCCCGCCGGCACCGTCAGCGGTGCACCGAAGATCCGTGCCATGCAACTCATCCATACACTCGAGCCCGATGCGCGCGGCCCTTATTCCGGGGTCTATGGATCCGTCGATCTGGCCGGAGCCCTCAACACGGCCATTACGATCCGCACCATGGTCGTGCAACCACGAGACGGCGGTGGATGCCGGGTCAAAGTTCAGGCCGGGGCCGGCATCGTTGCCGATTCACAACCGACGGCTGAATTCGAGGAAACCCTGAACAAAGCAAGGGGAATGCTGACAGCACTGGCTTGCCTGAACCCGCCGGGATGACAGCACAACACCTTCTACTGAAAGGCTTCGAGGTCGAACTGTTCACCGGTCAGCCCAACGGAGCCAACGTCGGCGTCGCCACCGACGTTGCCAGGGAACTGCCTGGCTTCGTAACAGAACCGGACTGTCGCAATCTCGAATACGTCACCGACCCGATCAGGGATTACGCCGAACTCCCCGAGGCACTGCTCGCTCCCCGGCGGACATTGCGGCGGTGGCTGCGCGAGCGGGAGCTCACTCTTCTGCCAGGCAGCACCATGAGTTTGGGAGACAGCAGCCGGTTCGAACGCTCGGACCCCGGCAATGCTTATCACGCTCTCATCGAGCGGCTTTACGGCACCAGGGTCGTGACGGCCAGCATTCACATCAACCTCGGCATCACAGATCTGAACTGGTTGTTTGCAGCGGTCCGGCTTGTGCGCTGCGAAGCCGCTCTCCTGCTGGCCATGAGCGCCAGTTCCCCCTTTCTGGATGGGCGCAGCACAAGCCACCATTCCCAGAGATGGCATCAATTCCCCCTAACGCCGCAATCGGTTCCCTTATTTCGGGATCACGACCACTACATCCAGTGGGTGGAGGAGCAACTGGCCACGGGGGCCATGCGCAACGAACGTCACCTATGGACGTCCGTTCGTCCCAACGGTCCGCGACGCCCGTACGACCTCAACCGACTGGAATTACGCATCTGCGATCTCATCACCAATCCCCATGAGCTGCTGGCGATCACCTGCCTGCTTGAGCTACGGCTGCTGGCCCTCAGACAGGACATGACTCGCCTCGATCCCCTGAGCAGCAGCGTCCTATCCGCGGATGAGCTGGCCCAGCTGGCTGACAGCAATGATGCAGCCGTCGCTCAATCAAGCCTGAACGCTGAACTCAAGCATTGGCGGGATGGCCGTGCGATCACCTGCAAGGACTGGCTTGAGGAGCTGCTTGATGAGCTCGCTCCCCTCGCCGAATCCCTCCAGCTCAGTGCTTATTTGAAGCCGTTGGATGCACTGCTGACCCACGGCAATCAGGCCATGCGCTGGGAAGCGGCTCATGCCCGGGGCCAATCCATCGATGACTTGCTTCAGGAGGGGATCCAGCTGATGCAGCAGGAAGAACAACAGATGACCACCGGGGAACCCTGTTTGGGATGATCATGTCGAGTCCGTCGCAGCGTGGAGACTTCATGCCCGAGTCCACCACCCATGTCTCCGACAACGAGACAGCACGCTTGAACGGTGGTGCATCCGGTGCCGGGCAGCTTCTTCAGCACCGTCTGGATCTGATTGAAGACCTGTGGAAGACGGTGCTGCGCAGTGAGTGCCCACCGGAGCAGAGCGAACGTCTGCTGCGACTCAAACAACTCAGTGACCCTGTCTCCTTAGAGGGACGGGACGGCGACAGCACGAGCGAAGCGATCGTCGAGCTGATCCGAGCCATGGATCTTTCAGAAGCCATCTCAGCGGCCCGCGCCTTTTCGCTCTATTTCCAGCTCATCAACATCCTTGAGCAGCGGATCGAGGAAGACAGCTATCTCGACAGCCTGCGGCCCAATCTCAGTGCTGAGTCGGCTCAACGGGACGCCTTTGATCCCTTTGCTCCCCCCCTCGCCAATCAGACTGATCCAGCCACCTTTGGAGAAGTCTTCGAGCGGCTGCGTCGGATGAACGTCCCCCCCGCACAGGTGGAACACCTGCTGCGGGAGCTGGATATCCGTCTGGTGTTCACCGCCCATCCCACGGAGATCGTTCGGCACACAGTGCGTCACAAGCAGCGGCGTGTGGCCAACTTGCTCCAGCAACTTCAATCAGACAACCCTCTCGCGAATCAGCTGCGCGAGGACTGTCGCGACCAACTGGAAGAGGAAATCCGACTGTGGTGGCGTACCGATGAACTCCACCAGTTCAAACCCACCGTGATCGATGAGGTGGATTCGACCTTGCACTACTTCCAGCAGGTGTTGTTTGACGCGATGCCGAAACTGCGTAAGAGGCTGACCGCTGCTTTGCATCGGCATTATCCCGATGTCCAGGTCCCCCAGGCATCCTTCTGCACATTTGGCTCCTGGGTGGGATCCGATCGGGACGGCAATCCCTCGGTGACACCCGAGATCACCTGGCGAACAGCCTGTTACCAGCGTCAGCTGATGCTGGAGCTGTACATCCACTCCGTCCAGTCGCTACGCCAGCAGCTGAGCATCTCCATGCAGTGGAGTCAGGTGGCGCCATCACTGCTGGAGTCCCTGGAGATGGATCGGCTCCGGTTCCCGGAGATCTACGAGCGCAGAGCAGCTCGATACCGACTGGAGCCCTACCGGCTGAAGCTCTGCTACGTGCTCGAAAAGCTTGAGCGCACGCTTGCCCGCAACAATCAGCTGTCGGAGGCGGGCTGGCAGATGCCCTGTGAAGCCCTGACCGATCCCAAGGACGGACTCGGCGGAGCCGATGTTCTCCACTACACCTCGGTGGATCAGTTCCGCAGTGACCTTGAGTTGGTCCGCAACAGCCTCGTCAGCACCGAATTGAGCTGCGAACAGCTCGACACGCTGCTGCACCAGGTGCACATCTTTGGGTTTTCGCTGGCCAGCCTTGATATCCGTCAGGAGAGCACCCGCCACAGCGATGCGATCGATGAACTCACCCGCAACCTGGAACTGCCCCAGGCCTACGGGGACATGGATGAAACGCAGCGGATGGCATGGCTCCTCCAGGAACTGCAGACCCGCAGGCCCCTAATCCCGCCAGCCACCAGTTGGTCAGCGCCGACATCAGAGACGTTGGCGGTGTTCCGAATGCTGCAGCGCCTCCAGGAAGAATTCGGCCAGCGGATCTGCAACTCCTATGTGATTTCGATGAGCCACACGGCATCGGATCTCTTGGAGGTTCTGCTGCTGGCGAAAGAGGCGGGTCTGGTGGACCCGCCGAACAAACGGGCCTCCCTACTGGTGGTGCCGCTGTTCGAAACCGTGGAGGATCTCCAACGGGCCCCCGCGGTGATGGAGGGATTGTTTAAAACGCCGCTTTACCGCGAACTCCTACCGGTTGCAGGCCAACAGAAACAGCCGCTGCAGGAGCTCATGCTGGGCTACTCAGACAGCAACAAGGATTCCGGCTTTCTCTCCAGCAACTGGGAGATTCACCAGGCTCAAATCGCACTTCAGGAACTCGCCAGCCGCCAGGATGTGGCGCTTCGCCTCTTCCACGGCCGCGGTGGGTCTGTCAGTCGTGGAGGGGGGCCGGCTTACCAGGCGATCCTGGCCCAACCCAGCGGCACGCTGCAGGGCCGGATCAAAATCACCGAACAGGGTGAGGTACTGAATTCCAAGTACAGCCTGCCCGAGTTGGCGCTGTACAACCTGGAGACCGTGACCACGGCCGTGGTTCAGAACAGCCTGGTAACCAACCAGCTGGATGCGACGCCAAGCTGGAATCAGCTGATGAGTCGTCTCGCCACCCGTTCAAGGGAGCATTACCGGGCTTTGGTTCACGACAATCCCGATCTGGTGGCGTTCTTCCAGCAAGTCACTCCGATCGAGGAAATCAGCAAACTGCAGATCTCCAGCAGACCGGCCCGACGCAAAACAGGCGCAAAAGACCTGTCCAGTCTGCGGGCGATCCCCTGGGTCTTCGGTTGGACCCAGAGCCGATTTCTTCTGCCGAGCTGGTTTGGCTTCGGCACAGCTCTGTCGGAAGAAGTGGGCAGCGACTCGGAACAACTTGATCTGCTGCGCCGCCTCCATCAACGCTGGCCGTTCTTCCGGATGCTCATTTCAAAGGTAGAAATGACCCTCTCCAAGGTGGATCTCGACCTGGCTCATCACTACATGAACAGCCTGGGGCACCCCGAACAGCGAGAGGCCTTTGAAGCAATCTTCCAGGTGATCGCCAAGGAATACGAACTCACCCGCAAGCTGGTGCTGGAAATCACGGGACAAAACCGACTCCTCGGAGCTGATCAAGGGCTGCAGTTGTCCGTTGATCTGCGCAATCGCACCATCGTTCCCCTGGGCTTTCTCCAGGTTGCGCTGCTGAAGCGACTGCGTGATCAGAACCGGCAACCGCCCATGAGCGAAACCCCGGGAGCGCCCGAAGACACACGCACCTACAGCCGCAGTGAGCTGCTGCGGGGTGCACTGCTCACCCTCAATGGCATTGCAGCCGGCATGCGCAACACCGGTTGAGCCATTGTGCTGTCATTCCTTCAACAACCCTCGATTCCACCGTTGCCCCAGGGCACGCGACTTGAGACATCGACTCCTCCAACGTCTGAACAGCTCAACACCCTGCTGATGTCCTGTGGGGAATCAACCCACCCTGAAGAACGCTGGGAGCTCGCGCTTCAGCGCAGTCTGTGGCAAATCAGCATCCTGGATGAGTCGAATGGGGAACTGATTGGATTTGTGCGGGCCACGAGTGATCTAGCCCTCAACGCCAATCTTTGGAATTTGGCAGCGAAACCGGGGCCAAACCAAGCGATCCTCTTCGCTGTTCTGGTGCATCGTGCCCTGCAAATCCTGCGTCGGGATCTACCAGGCTGCAGCCTTTCGATCTCAGCACCTGCAGATGCCCTCCAGGCTCTCAAAGAGCAAGGTTTTCTGATTGATCCCAATGGCATCCGAGCCATGGGACTCAGCCTGAGCTGAGACATTGAGATCAAACACGAGCATGGAGGGACTCGAACCCCCGACCCTCAGAACCGGAATCTGATGCTCTATCCAACTGAGCTACATGCCCACTGATCGGCGGTAAGCCGCAGTGATATCGAGCGGCAACCGACCCGATACAGGTACCTTACTCACTGTTCGCCCCTGCACCCATCCGGCTACACAGGCTCCAGCTGCAGGGCTTCCGGAACCACACCGTTCTGCAGCTTGAACTGACGCAGCCGCGCTTGCTGGTGATCGGACCAAACGGAATTGGCAAGTCCAACCTGCTCGAGGCGGTTGAGTTACTGGGCAGCCTGCGCTCCCATCGCTGCAGCAATGATCGGGACCTCATCCAGTGGGACAGACCCCAGGCCCTGATCCGTGCCGACGTGGGGGATGGTGATCGTCTGGAACTGGAACTTCGTCGCCAGGGAGGGCGTCAGGCCAAGCGGAACGGAAAGTTGCTGGATCGGCAGCTGGACCTGATTGGTCCGCTGCGCTGCATCGGCTTCAGCGCCCTGGATCTTGATTTGGTGCGAGGCGAACCCGGCCTGCGCCGGCAGTGGCTTGACCGCGTCGTGCTGCAGCTCGAACCGGTCTATGCCGATCTGATGGCACGGCTCAACCGGTTGTTGCGACAGCGCAGCCAGCTTTGGCGCCAGAGACAGACCCGCAGCGCCGAACGCCATGCGCTGCTCGACGCTTTTGACGTCCAGATGGCGCTGGTCAGCACCAGAATTCACCGGCGGCGTCAACGGGCCCTGCAACGGCTGGAACCCATTGCCCAGCGCTGGCAGGCCCACCTCAGCGGTGGGACAGAAGCTCTGGAATTGCAATACAAACCAGGCAGCCGACTCGACGGAGAAGACGCCGAAGAACCATGGCGACTCGCCATTGAGGAGCAACTGCGCGAGCAGCGGGAAGACGAGGAACGCCTCGGCAACTGCCGCGTGGGCCCACACCGGGATGAAATCGCCCTGCTCCTGGGCGGCAGCCCAGCACGACGGTTTGGATCCGCTGGGCAGCAGCGGTCGCTGGTGCTGGGGCTGAAGCTGGCTGAACTGGAGTTGGTGACCCAGTTGTGCGGAGAGCCACCGCTGCTGCTTCTCGATGATGTGCTCGCCGAACTGGATCCAACCCGACAGCAGCTCTTGCTCGAAGCCGTGGGCGAATCGCATCAATGCCTGGTGAGCGCCACCCACCTCGAAGGCTTTGGCGGCGGGTGGCAGCAGCAGGCCCAAATTCTCGGAGCAAGAGACCTGAGACCAGACCTGGACATCAGATAGTCTGGCGGCCTTGTTTTTCTCTCATCGCCTGATGGAGCAGACCCTCTCTGAACTGCATCCCAACCCGGGATGGGGTGCAACTGAGATTCATGCCACCGACATGGTCGGTAAACACTGCATTCTCGAGCTCTACGACTGCGATCCAAACCGGCTCGACGACGAAGCTTTTATCCGCACAACGATCACCTCAGCAGCCAAAGGCGCTGGTGCAACGCTGTTGAACTTGATCACCCATCAATTCCAGCCCCAGGGGGTCACGGGTCTGGCCCTGCTGGCGGAATCCCACATTTCCATCCACACCTGGCCGGAATCCGGCTACGCAGCCGTTGATGTGTTCACCTGTGGTGACCACACCATGCCGGAGCAGGCCTGCGCGATTCTCTGCACGGAGCTTCAAGCGAAACGCCATGCGCTGAAAAACTTCCTGCGCGAAACGCCTGCAGCTATTGCCAGTGGAGTGAGAGAACCCGTGGAGACACCGACCCAGCTCCCCAGCTGAACAGACCGGCAAGAGTTCAGCGGCGGTTCAACTTGCCGCTGACCAGACCTTCGAGATCCAGGTTGACGGAGGTGAATCCAAGCGAGCGAAAGGCTTGCACCAGAGCATCAGCTTCCGCAAGCGTGAGCACATCGCGGATCTGTTCACTGGGCACCTCAATGCGCGCAGCGAGACCATGGGATCGCACACGGACTGTGCTGAAGCCCCTGGCGATCAACCAGGCTTCCGCCTGGCCAACCCGCTTCAGCCGTTCGGCACTGATGCTTTCGCCGTAGGGGAAGCGAGACGCCAAGCACGGCTGCGCTGGTTTGTCCCACCAGGGGAAACCGAGGGCCCGCGACAGCAGACGGATCGCTGCTTTGTCGATCGACAATTCAGCCAAGGGGGATCGAACCCCAGCCTGTTGGGCGGCCTCGATACCCGGGCGATGATCACCCAGGTCATCGAGATTGACCCCATCAATCACCAACGCATCGCCGGCCACCGCGGCAATGGGCTGGAGATGGTGATGCAATTCCCGCTTGCAGGCAAAGCATCGATCGACGGGGTTACTGCTGTAGTCGGGGTCGCTCAACTCGGCCGTAGGACACTCACGATGCTGAATGCCGATCCAGGCAGCCTGGTCACGCGCCTCCCGCAACAGATGAGGAGCCAGTGCAGGAGATACGCCCGTTACCGCCAAGGCTGAACTGCCCTTGGCTTCATAAGCGATTGCCGCCACCAGGGTGCTGTCGACCCCACCGGAATAGGCCACACAGAGTGCGGACTGCGCATCCATCCATTGCCGCAATTCAGCCAGCTGTTGCTGCTCACGATCGGCCAAAGGCTCCTGCAACCGAAACATCAGCGGGGAAAATCGTTTGATCTCTGTAGGCTCCAACGGTAAGAGCCGCCCCCATGCCTCAAAGCATCGGCATCGTCACCGCAGCGGACAGTCGCGAGCGCAGCCATGGACAGCTGCACATTTATGACGGCGAGGGCAAGGGCAAAAGCCAAGCCGCCCTTGGGGTTGTGCTGCGCACCATCGGACTCGGCATCTGCGAGCAGCGGCAGACCCGTGTGCTTCTGCTGCGCTTTCTCAAGGGTCCCGGCCGTGCCTACGACGAGGATGCGGCCATCGAGGCCTTGCAGCAGGGCTTCCCACACCTGATCGACCACCTACGCACCGGAAGGGCCGACCACTTCACGGCGGAGGAAGCCACCCGCTTCGACCGAGAGGAAGCGCAGCGGGGGTGGGTGATCGCCAAAGGCGCGATCGCTAGTGCCCTCTACTCGGTGGTGGTGCTTGACGAACTCAATCCTGTGCTGGACCTCGGCCTGCTGGATCTTGAGGATGTGGTCCGTACCCTCAGCAACCGGCCGGAGGGGATGGAAATCATCGTCACCGGTCGGGCCGCCCCTGCCCCATTGGTGCGTGAAGCCGACCTCCACTCCGAGATGCGGGCCCATCGCCGTCCGGGCATGAACGACAACCGCGTCGTGCCTCTCAACGTGAGCAGCGGCATCGAGATCTACACCGGGGAAGGCAAAGGCAAATCAACCAGTGCGCTCGGGAAGGGCCTGCAGGCCATCGGTCGGGGCATTAGCCAAGACAAGAGCCATCGGGTTCTGATCCTGCAGTGGCTGAAAGGCGGGAGCGGCTACACCGAAGACGCGGCGATCGCCGCCCTTCGCGAGAGTTATCCCCATCTGGTGGACCACCTCCGCTCCGGCCGTGATGCGATCGTCTGGCGGGGCCAGCAGGAACCGATTGACTACGTGGAAGCCGAGCGGGCCTGGGAGATCGCAAGGGCAGCCATCTCCAGTGGCCTCTACAAGACCGTGATCCTCGATGAATTGAACCCCACAGTGGACTTAGAGCTGCTGCCGGTCGAACCGATCCTGCAGACACTGCTCCGAAAACCGGCGGAAACCGAAGTGATCATTACCGGTCGCTGCAAAAACCCTCCCGCCTATTTCGATCTAGCGAGCATCCATTCAGAGATGGTGTGCCACAAGCACTACGCCGAACAGGGTGTCGATCTCAAGCGAGGGGTGGATTACTAAGCCTGGAGTTCAGTAGCGGGGAACCGCAGGATCCACCTGCTGCGACCAGGCATCAATCCCCCCGGTCACATTCGTGGCCGAGATGCCCTGCTGCCCCAACAGCTCAACGGCACGCGCAGAGCGCCCCCCGAGTTTGCAGTGCACCAAAAGGCGCCGACCCTCCGAAAGGGAGCGGATTTGATCGATCGCCTCTCCACTCTCCAGCGAGGCCAAGGGAACCAAGTGGCTTCCTTCAATCGAAGCCACCTCTGCCTCAGCAGGATTACGCACATCGACAAGCGCAATCTCGCCTGGAGCGGAGTCGAGCAGGGCCTTCAGCTCCATGACATTGATGGATTCCATCTCCGATGTCGCCGGACGGCAGAACTCGCGATAGTCAACCAGGCTTTCAATCTTCGGGCGATCGGGATCAACGCGGAGGGTGAGTTCCCGAAATCGCATCGCCAGGGCATCCACCACCAGCAGCCGACCATCCAGACAGGAACCAATCCCCGTAATCAGCTTGATCGCTTCCGTGGCCTGAAGCAGACCGATCAGCCCCGGCATCACGCCCATCACCCCAGCCTCTGAACAAGACGGAACAGACTCAGGCGGCGGAGGTTCTGGCAGCAAATCGCGGTAGTTAGGGCTCATCGGTGTGCGGTTGAACACGCTGACCTGGCCGTCAAAGCGCTGCACGGATCCATAAACAAGTGGCTTGCCAAGCAACACGCAGGCGTCGTTGATCAGATAGCGACTGGGGAAGTTATCCGTGCCGTCACACACCAGGTCATAGGCACCGATGAGATCCAAGGCGTTATCCAGATCAAGCATGTGTTCGTGCACATCGACCTGGCAGTGGGGATTGAGGTCATGGATCCGTGCCGCAGCCGAGCGTGCCTTGGAGCAGCCCACCCCACTTGAGCTGTGGATCACCTGTCGCTGGAGGTTCGAGAGCTCCACCACATCACCATCAACGATTCCGATGCGGCCGACGCCTGCCGCAGCCAGATAAAGCAGCAGAGGAGATCCCAGCCCCCCGCTGCCAACACACAGCACAGAAGCAGATTTCAGCCGGAGCTGGCCTGCCGGGCCAACCTCGGGAAGGATCAGATGGCGGGCATAGCGACCCCGCTCATCAGCACTCAGCATCGATCGGTCCTGCATGGTTGTGAGTGTCCCAAAGCTGGATGGGAATTTCATCCACGGTGCGGTCGCCATGCAGCCACCAGGCACGCAACCCAACCGAAGCCGAAAGAATCAGCATCAGACTTTCACTCTCTCCGCAAAGCCGATCGTGATGTGATGGCACTGCGGGGGAAGCCGGATGGGAGTGAGCCACGCCAAGACAACGTTGATGGCGTGCACGAGCCCAACGCTGCGCTGCAAGCTGTTCTCTCGGGTCCACCAGAAATCTGCGGCGGCGGTCGATGACGGGCTGCTGCTCTGATCCTCCTCGCCCCCAGACATTGCAACAGGGCCAGGCCGTTTGAAGTCTCAAGAGCTCTGGGGAGACCCGTTCGCCAAGCAGCAATGCACAACCCTCCTCGGGGTGAGGTGCCAGGAGCGTGCAGCACAGATCCGTGTGGCATCGGTAATCAATTTGCAGCACGGATGGCGTATACCGCGTCTCACCGATACCCTCAGCTGAAATAGCGAATGACATGGTCGTTTCCATGAGTGACGCCCCCACTGAAGTCAAGGATGCCGACGCAACCGTGACGACACCCATCAACGCTCCTGCTCAGGACGACACAACCTCCTTTGCTGAGCGCTACAGCGACGTTCTGGGCAAGGTGAATGACACCCTTGACCAGGTCGACTGGAGTCAGATGGGACGCATCGGCAAGATCGTTGGCATCTTTGCCGCCGTGATCATTGCCCAGATTCTGATCAAGGGCATCCTCGACACGATCAATCTGCTGCCGATCGTTCCAGGCCTGCTGGAACTGCTCGGCGTGGTCGTGGTCGGCCAGTGGAGTTGGCAGAACCTGACCACCAGCGACAAGCGCAACGCCCTCGTTCAGCGTGTTCAAACTCTCCGACAGGAGTACCTGGGCTGATTCTCAAAGCCGCCGAGCCAGATCTCTAAGACTGGCTCGGCATCGGTTGATGTAACCGCCCCCAAACAAATTGGCGTGGTTGAGCAGGTGGTACAGGTTGTAGATCTCCACCCGACCGTCAGCGCCTGGAACCTCAGGAAGCACTTTCCGATAAGCAGATCGGAAATCTTCCCCGAAGCCCCCGAACAGTTGGGTCATGGCCAGATCGACTTCCCGATCAGCCCACCAACTGGCGGGATCAAAAATGCTTCCCCGACCATCCGCGAGGCTGGCGGCATTCCCACCCCATAGATCGCCATGCACCAACGCAGGACGCGGCTGATGCTCATTCAGGTGCTCTGCAAGGCGATACAACAACGGGTCCAAGTCGATTGAAGCTTGATTCAACCCATCAAGGGCCTCGAGTTGGGGGCGCAGCCTCAACTCCACAAATGCAGATCCCCAATCGCCCCGCCAACCACCTGGCTGGGGACCAGCACCGATGAAGCCATCACGGTGCCAGCCGAAACGTCCTGGGCTGGATGCCATGGACGACTGGTGCAACAGTGCCAACCCCCGGCCGAGGGCTGCTTGGTCGCTGCCACGACAATCCAACCAAGGCAATAGCAGCACCGCACCATGGGGCAGTTCTGCCAGAGCCAAGGGCTGCGGGACAACCAAAAACGTGTTGTCTGAATGGGCATGCAAGGCCTCAAGGGCCTCCACCTCCACCTCAAAGAGGGGCAGCGCGCTTAAGCCGCCGCTTTTGGCAAACAACACCTGGCCATTACTGAGACGCAGTTTCCAGGCCTGATGAATGCAACCGCCACCCACGGGCGAGACATCAGCGATGTCAGCCCCCGCCAACGGGCCACCCTCCGCTGTGAGTTCGAGGCGCAGTTCGCTGTTCATCCTCATCAGGCCCCCTCTCTTGCCAGCATGGCTCGATTCTTCAGAGCGTCGTGAGCGATTCCAGCGTGATCGTGGTGGGCGGTGGCATCGCAGGCTTAACCGCAGCGGCACTGCTGGCCCGCGATGGCGTCAAGGTCACGCTGTTGGAAGCGCACCACCAAACAGGGGGATGTGCCGGAACATTCCGTCGCCGTGAATGGGTGTTCGATGTTGGGGCGACCCAGGTCGCCGGTCTGGAGCCGGGGGGCAGTCATGCACGACTGCTGAAGCATCTGAACGTGCCTCTTCCCGCAGCGGAGATTTTGAACCCGGGTTGTGTGGTGGACCTGGGCGATGGCTCCCCTCCCATTCCCCTTTGGCATGACCCGGAAGCGTGGGCCGCTGAACGGGAGCATCAGTTTCCTGGCAGCAAACCTTTCTGGAGCCTTTGCCATCAGTTGCATTCGAGCAACTGGCAGTTCGCCAACCAAGATCCCGTGGTGACTCCGCGTTCCCTCTGGGATCTCGGCACCATGCTGCGGGCCCTGCGTCCCGCGACGCTGGCATCAGGGCTGTTCACAGGTCTCACCATCGCCGATCTGTTGCAGCTTTGTGGGTGCGGCCAAGATCAACGGCTCCGACGCTTTCTCGACCTCCAGCTGAAGCTGTACTCCCAGGAGCCGGCCAATCGCACCGCCGCTCTCTACGGCGCCACAGTCCTACAGATGGCTCAAGCGCCACTGGGGCTCTGGCATCTGGAGGGATCAATGCAGGTGCTGAGCGACCAGCTGGTGGCCGCCATTAAGCGCGACGGCGGCAACGTGCTTCTGAAGCATCGGGTTACCAAGCTGCAGCCCTGCTCATCCGGTTGGCAAGTGCATGTCACCACGGCCGGAGACGAGCACAAACAACTCAACAGTCGCGATGTGGTCTGCAGCCTTCCCCCCCAGTGCCTGCTGAAACTGATCGATCTGAATCAGCTGCCCAAGGGATATCGAAGGCGACTAGAAAACCTGCATGAACCAAGTGGTGCGCTGGTTCTCTACGGAGCGGTATCTCGTAATGCCCTGCCCGATCCCTGCCCAGGCCATCTCCAGCGCGGCTGCGCATCCCCGGGATCCCTATTTGTCTCTGTCAGCCGCGACGGCGACGGGCGCGCACCCCGGGGACAGGCCACCTTGATCGCCAGCGTGTTCACTCCAACGGGTGACTGGTGCCGCTTGCCGGAGCCGGACTATCAGCAGCGAAAGCAAGAAATGCTGACCCTGATCCAAGCAGAACTGAACAGCTGGCTAAACCTTCGGGAGGATGCCTGGTTGCACGCTGAGCTGGCAACGCCACGGGGCTTCGCCGGCTGGACGGGTCGTCCCAATGGAATGGTTGGGGGACTCGGGCAGCATCCCAGCCGGTTTGGCCCCTTTGGCCTGGCAGGACGAACGCCCATGCCAGGTTTTTGGCTCTGCGGCGACAGCCTTCACCCAGGCGAGGGCACAGCGGGGGTCAGCCTGTCTGCCCTCAATGCCTGCCGTCAGCTCATGGCGGAACGGGGACAGCCCCTCAGCTTTCGGAGCTGACCCCACCAGGTGCCCTCAAAAAATCTGGGCGCAGGGTTTGCGTTCGGAGCAATTCCAACTCCAATTGAGACCAGTTTTGCTGGAGAACGGCATCTTCGAGCTGCTCGAGGCTCCAGCGGTACGCCGCCAATCCGCGCAACACCGCATCTCGATTGGTGGAGGCCATCGCCACCCCCAACTGCGGATTCCCTCCACCCACGCGACTGGTATCGGCAAAGCCGCTGGAGGCCAGCACCATCGCCAGCTGCCGGATTTCCGGATCCCGCTCATCGCCCACCGCACGCAGCAGTGCGGCACTGACCAGCACCGGCATATGCGAAATCAAAGCAACGGCTTGGTCGTGTTGAGAGGCGTTGGACGTCAGCCAATGTCCACCCACGCTGAGGGCAAGATCACGAACTTGGTCCAGGGCGATGGGGTCCGTTTGAGCATCCGGAGTTGCAATCCAAGGGCGGCCTCGGAACAGATTCAGCACACCGGCATCGACGCCCGCCTGGGCCGTACCCGCCATGGGGTGACTCGCCACAAAGCGTGGATGCCGTTGGCGCCAAGCCTCCAAAACGGGCTGTTTAACCGAACCGACATCGGTCACCACCGCTGATGCAGGCAGGGCGGCCACCAACTCATCAGGTGGGTTCAGCAATAAGGGAATCGGCAAGGCCAGGATCACCACATCACAATCCGCGAGGCAGCGCGGATCCGTCGACACCGTTCCCACCAGCCTCCGGGCCATGGCACGATCCGCCGTGATCTGACGATGCACGAGACCCTGCACCGTCCAACCTTGCGCCTGGAGATCGAGACCGAGGGATCCCCCAATCAATCCAAGGCCAACGATCCCCACCCTTCCCGGTTGCACCGCCATCACTCCTGCAGGGTCGTGAAGCCATGTTGATGGATGGATTGCCATGAACCAATCACAGGGGGAGCCCTGCTTAGGGTTTGACGATGTTGGAAGCCCAGGCCCACCATCAGATCAAAACCCTGCTCCGCCAGGAGGAATCGGATTGGCCCCACCACCTGACCCTGAGCCGGTTGGTGGCCAGAAGCCTGAGGCGTCGCGATACAACGCTCGTCCAACTCCCCCCCAGCAGCAGCGAACGTTGGTGGCTCGGTCTTCTTGTACCGCTTTGTCTGGCTCCCGAAGCTGGGGCTCTTGTCTTGACGGCTCCCCAGCGTCGGCGCCTGCTCCAGTTGGAATTGCCCCGTTTACGGAACCAGGGCCTACGCCTTCCCTGTTGGCAAGGGACAACCCCACCTGAGGGGCCACAGCTCTGGTTGATGGATGTTGCAGAGCTGATTCAGGCCCATCGGGATGGGCACTTGGGCACGCGACAACTGCTGATCCCGGAGATGGATCAGTTGAGCCGTCGAATGCGCAACGCCCTCACGTTTGAGATCACCCCCCATCACTGGGACGAGCTTCGCCAGGCCTGCCCACAGGCTGAAGCCGGGTTGATGGAGCTGCATGACCGGATGAGCCGACAGCTGTTCGCTGGAGCCACGCGACCAGGGGGCGCGGTGCGACTCGAGGGCTCAGCAGGGCAAGCGCTGCGTGACCTCCTCCAGCTGATGCCATCGAGCCCTGAGCCCTGGGACAAGCTCCGAAAGATCAACCCGGCGGACTGGACGGAGTGGGCTGAACTCGATCACCGGTTGCTCCAATGGCGCTGGCAGCTGGCCCCCTTGGAACCCCTTCTACTTCTGCGGGGGGTTCTGCAGGATCACCCCTGCCTGATGTTCAGCAGCAATGGAGATAACGCAAGGCTGGATCTGGAATTTGAGCAGGCGGGGGTGGTCCCCGACGTCCGCGCAACACTGCGTGAACGGGAGCTCAATGAACCCCTCCCTCTCTATGCCCCCCGCCGCCAGCCGCTGCCGAACACACGGATCTATTCCCAACATCTCCTTGAGGAGAGCAGACGGCTCATCCTTGGTCAGGCGGGAATGACCATCCTGCTGATCAATGACGACCAACTACGGCGCCAGCTCACCAGCTCCCTGGCTGCCGAATTCGGACGGCGTGTAGACCATGAATCGACTGCACCCGAAAGCAATGGTGTGGTGACCTGCAGCTGGGACTGGTGGCTTGAGCATCAGGAGCATCTCCCCTCCCCAGCGCAGCTGATTATCGGCATGCTTCCCCTCGCCAGCCTGGACAATCCACTCACCTCAGCAAGGGTGGAACGCTTGAAACAACAGGGCGAAGACTGGTTCCGCACCCTGCTTTTGCCGGAAGCATTGAGCTTGATCCCAGCAGCCATTGCACCACTGCGACGCAGCGGTGGACGCCTAGCCATCCTTGATGGTCGTCTCCGAGGGCGCAGTTGGGGTGATCAGGTGCTGCATCGGCTTGAGCCCTGGATTCCACTGCAGCGACTGCTGCCGGACTGAACAACGCCTAACCTCCGTTCAACGCGCAGAAGTGCATGGGAGAAGCACGCCGCCGAGCTGCACAGGGCCTGCCCCCTCGTCAGTCCAAGGCCAACACAAAAGCACCGGATACATCGCCGCGAGTGGTGTCCTGGCTTCCTCTGACGCGCAATCAGACACAGCAGTTCATGGCGGTGACCACACGCGGCGCCTGGATCGGAATCGGCGCCATGGTGGTCCTATGGATCACGGTGCGATTCATCGGACCCGCCGCAGGCTGGTGGACGCTCTCGGATACCCCCTGATCGGCCAGCCGGACCAAACACGCGAAAACGAAAGAAAACTTTTAGGATTAGTCTCATTGGAGACTCAATCATGTTTCCGCGTTTAGCCGAGCATTACAGATCTGTCGTCGAAGACTTGGTGATGAGCCTGCAGGCCCTTGCCGACAGCCTCGAAAGTGCCGGTGTCACAGCCACCTGCTACTCCTGCGGCGACGGCCGCGATGGCCATGGCGCCTCGTTTGTGGCTGACATCGGCGATGGCCACATCGTGCGCTTTCTTGTCTCCGATTTCGGCATCAGCTGGGTGGAATCCCGCAATGGCCGAGAACTCGTGAAACTGGAGGGGGCTGAAGCCATCCAGGAACTACAGCGAATGGCTGAACTGGCTCAGCAGGGCCAGGTCTGCGGCAAGCAGTCACTGACCCAACCCGGCTGAGATCAAGCAGCCGCTTCCGGGGCCTTACCCGGAGTCGACTTATCGACAGTCGCCTTCGCAGCAGCCGCCAGGGGCCGCATGGAATTCGACTTCACTTCCGAACCTTCCGTCAGCTTTTGACGCACGAGCGTCTCAATCGTGGCCGTAGATTCCGGGTTCTCCTCCATCCAGGTGATGGTGTTGTCGCGACCCTGCCCGATGTTGTCTCCCTCGTAGCTGTACCAAGCGCCCTTGCGCACAACCACGCCTGTCTCTTCGGCGAGATCAAGCAAACAGCCCAGGGTGCTGATGCCGCGGCCAAAAAGAATGTCGAATTCAGCAATGCGGAAGGGTGGCGCCACCTTGTTTTTCGCCACTTTCACTTTGGCCCTGATCCCGAATTCCTCCGTCCCCTTCTTGAGCGTCTGAATCCGACGGATGTCGAGGCGAACCGAGGCATAGAACTTGAGCGCATTGCCTCCAGTGGTCGTCTCTGGATTGCCGTAGGTCACACCAATCTTGAGACGCAGCTGGTTGAGGAAGATGACGGTGCAACCCGACTTGCCGATGTTGCCGGTGATCTTGCGCATGGCCTGACTCATCAGACGCGCCTGACTGCCAACCGCCAGGTCTCCCATTTCTCCCTCGATCTCGGCGCGGGGCGTGAGAGCGGCCACCGAGTCGATAACGACAAGATCAACCGCCGCCGATCGCACCAGTTGATCGACGATCTCCAGAGCCATCTCACCGGTATCGGGCTGAGAGACCAGAAGGTTCTCAACATCCACACCCAACGAAGCGGCATAAACGGGGTCCAGAGCATGCTCCGCATCCACGAAGGCCGCCACACCACCACGCTTCTGCACTTCAGCAATCGCATGCAGGGTGAGAGTGGTTTTACCAGAACTTTCTGGGCCGTAAATCTCCACCACCCGGCCCTTCGGGTAACCACCACCCAGGGCAAGATCGAGGGTCAGCGCACCGGTGGAGATCGTCTCCACCCTCATGCGGGAGGCATCGCCGAGCCGCATGATCGACCCTTTACCGAAGTTGCGCTCGATCTGACCTAGGACCAGATTTAGCGCCTTGTCTTTCTCACCGGAGGAGCGGGGGTCGGAAGCACTGGATTTCATATCTGCAGGCATGGAAGAGACCTGAAACTAAGGAACGAGAGATCCAATGCCACAGAAGCGACGAATCGTCTCAGGTAGTACAAGCGTACCGTAGCGAATCAGGGCCATTGCGCCAGGGGGGCCCGGAAACGATCCGGATGGAGCAACGCAATCCCGGGAGGAAGATTGCTCTGATCCTGGGGGCGAAGATAGCCCCAACTCACCAGGAAGCAGGGCAGTCGTTCCAACCCTGGCGTGGACCGCACAGCCTCCAGCGTCGCCCGACGGTCTTCAACGAAGCCACACAACGTTCGCTGCTGCTGAAGCTGAAGCAGAACCTGGGGCTTTGCTCCAGCTTCGCGACCGTCCAAACGCCAGGGATGCAGACCAAGACTGTTCAGCAGCTCAGCGGTAAAGGCCTGGGTCTTGGTGGTCAGGACAGCCCAGTCCACGCCCTCAGCCTCAAGCTGGCGGAGCCTTGCCACCAACCCTGGGAAGGGCCGATGCAATGCCAACCAAGCGGGGCGGTTCTGCCGAACAGATTCATCACGGGACGCATCCAGGGCGGCTTGCAGCTGCTCCGGCTCCCATCCGTGACGCTGTAAAGCGAGCGCCTGGGCTTCGTCGTAGGACTGCATCCAAACCTGAGGGTCCAGAACAGGCAGCTCAGCGGCCAGCAACACCATCTCCCAACCGTGATGCACCCATGGGCGCAGCCGACGGAACGCATCAGGCACCCGGTCGGGAGTCAATCCTGTCGGAGAGGCGTCAAGGCGAAGACACGCATGCCAAGCACTCCACCAGTACTCGGCCATGCCATCGACGATGACCCCGTCGAAATCGAACACCAGCAAGGGTCGATGGTTCATGGACAAAAACTGGGCCGCTAGGATTCGAACCTAGGAATGGCGAGACCAAAACCCGCTGCCTTACCGCTTGGCGACGGCCCACTGAACCGGAAAAGACCACAACCTGTGGCTCACCGGAGCACTAATAGTTACTCATAGCAGCCAACCCTTCGTCAATCCACCGAGCGAATCAAGCGAAGGGCAATCAGGGAGGGAAGACCCGCAAACGCGACTGTTCGGCTTGACCGAAAACATCACTACGCAGTTGGTAACGACTGACAAGATCCGCCTGCATGCGAAGCACGCGTTCCGTTCGCGGCAACAATTCCACAGGCCTGCCTTGCGGCATCACCACTTGTTCCACTGCAAGCCGGCATTCCTCAAGAGCAGCAAATTCATCGTCCTTTGACGCCCGATCGGGAGCGATGGCATCCGCAGCCGTTTCACTTGCCCGACGACTCAAGAGGCGAGCCATGGCACGGGTCACCTGGGGCAGGGTGTCGGACTTGATCACCAGGATTGGAATCCCAAGATCCCTAGCCTGACGCCTCAGAGACGGTTGACGACTGAGTCCCAGCCGAATGCTGAACACAACATCCGCCTCACTTAAATCGTCCACCACCCGCGCAGTCCAGCCGTGAGAACGAATGGTTTCGTCCACAAGCCGGGGGGTGATCCCACAACAGAGAACCTGCAAAACGTCGGTGTTCTCAGGAGGGGCAGGAGGAGAAGCTTCTGCTGCACTGGTCTGAGGCACAGACACAGGAACAGAGACAGGCCGTCCAGCTGACGGTCGAGGAGAAGGAGGGGTTAGCAAACCCGACGACTGCGGGGGATCAACAAGCTGAACACCACCCTCAGCAGTCAGCTCGCGCTCCTGAACTCTGGGCTGCAGGCCCCTGAGCAACTGGTCCACCGTGGCAGCAACGTCGGTATGCACGGCCCAGCGGTGACGACTGTGCATTTCAACCGCAACCGGAAAAGTTGGGTCAGCCGCGCGCTCGAGCACCGTCTTCTGACTGCGCCGCCGCCGGGCCTCCTCATCCCCGAGGGTGACCGCCTGAATTCCACCCACCAGATCACTGAGGGTGGGGTTCTTGATCAGGTTTGCCAGGGCATTGCCATGAGCTGTGGCGACCAGCACCACGCCACGCTCAGCAATGGTGCGAGCCGCCTGCGCCTCCAGCTCGGTGCCGATCTCATCGATCACGATGACTTCAGGCATGTGGTTTTCCACCGCCTCGATCATGGTTTGGTGCTGCAGTTCAGGCCTGGCCACCTGCATGCGGCGGGCCCTGCCAATCGCGGGATGCGGGATGTCGCCATCACCGGCGATCTCATTGCTCGTGTCAATCACCACAACGCGCCGCTCCAACTCATCAGCGAGCACCCGGGCGATCTCCCGCAATGCCGTTGTCTTGCCGACACCCGGGCGCCCCATCAACAGCAGGGACTGCCCTCCATCCAAAAGATCCCGCACCATGGCAACGGTGCCGAAAACGGCACGCCCCACACGGCAGGTCAGACCAACCACCTCACCCTGGCGGTTGCGGATCGCGCTGATCCGGTGAAGGGTCCTTTCAATGCCTGCCCGGTTATCGCCTCCGAACTGACCAATCCTGGCCACCACCGCCACAAGGTCCTCCCGAGACAAGGGCGTGGAGCCCAGTGCCAAGGCACGACCTGGATAACGCGCTTCCGGGAGTCGACCGAGATCGAGCACCACCTCAAGCAACTGCTGTCGAGCCTCCTCCGCCCGCAACTGCTCCTGCACGGCATCCGGCAGAAGTTCGAGAAGGCGATCCAGATCGTCGGTGACCCGTTGCGTGCCCATGGGAACTGCGCGTTTCAGCCTTCTAGCAAGAGCGGCGCAGCCATGGAGTAACCAATGGACGCGCAAGGGAGAGGGCAAGCTCCCAACCCTCGGGCCATTGCCACAGAGCAGATCCACGGGTTTGAGCCTCATTGAGCACGGGCATCAGCAAGCGACGCGCCACACCACCAAAGGCAATGCCGGCCGGCCGCTCCCTCGAATGCAAGAGATCCACCGTTGCGGCATTGGTTCCACCGGCAAGCTGCAGCGGACCAGGTGGTGCCAGAAGACGCATGGCACGCCAGAGCTGAACCGCAGCCCGCGCTGTTCCAGCTCCCACATCACCACTCATCGGCCGCCCATCCAATTGCCAGAGGGGCCTGTAACCGGCTTGCCGCAAACAGGAATGGCGATGCCACAGCAACCGAGCCAACTGATCAGCATTCACGCCATGCCCCTCCAACCCGCAGCTCACGGCCAAGCGCTGCAAGGGAACGTTGTGCTGCTGAAGGCTTTGGATCAGCATCGTGGAGCCCTCCTCATGCCCAGACCCCGTGTGAATCTCCACTGCATCGGGCTGAATGGATTTCAGCAGCGTGATCACCTGCTCTGGAGCCAGTCGATGGTCGCGTTCCTCGATTAGCCCATGGGGGCAGGCCGGCAAGCAGCGACCGCAGCCATAGCAGCGCTGCTGGTCGATCCCAGCACCGGGCGGAATTGCTGCGGCGGGGCAAATCCTTTCGCAAGGACGCGGACAGTCCGCGGGACAGCGGTCGGCGTCGAACCAAGCCTTGCGGAAGTGAGCATCCATGCCATCGCTGAGGCTGACCATGAGCCAGGGACGATGGCCCGTGTGGGCTTCAGCCCAGTCGAGGCCACGACGGGCTGCAAGCGCAACCGCTGGATCGGCAGCCACATCAATGCAATGAACACCGACAGCCGCAAAAACAGCGGTCAAATCGGCAATGGCAGGCAAATCCTGATTGCTGGCCCCACAGATGAGCTTGACCCAGCGGCCCTGATCGAGGGCTTCGTCAGGTGTCAGGCGTTCAAATGTGTGGTCATCGGTTCCCACTTCAGGCTTCGGGCACCACCCATCTCCACGATGATGCGTAAACGGGGTTCGCGCTTGCAGAGGTCGCAAAGCGAGAGAAGTTCCGAACGCGACAGCACCTGACCCTCAAGAAGCCAGAGAGCCACAGGGGCATCACCCTCAAACAGGTCTCCGAGCTGGGGAGCCACCTCCTGCACTTCTCCCACAGCAGCACCACGACCCACGCTTTGATGACCGAGATGGGGAGGACGGATGCCGTGCTTCTGGGTGAGGAACACCTCCGGATCACCGAGTCCGCGAGCTGATGTCATGCGGGTGCGGTATCCAGCGCCTCGCAAACGGCGCAGCAAGCGCGTTTCTGCACCACCCTCGAGCGGGGCCTGAACAGCCAGGCAGCCATTGGCTTCGAGATCGCGGCGAAATGCCTGACCGGTGAGAAGCAGAGGCATGGCATCTACAGGGATTGGGGTGATTCTGGCAGCAGGCAGAGGGATCAGTGGAGCTGCAAGGGCGGTGGTGTAGGTTCGTTGTTTGTTCTGTGTTTCTGTGCCCGTCCGCTAGCCGGGCCTCCAGTCGACAGAACAGATTCGACGATTGCGTCGGATCTCTAGGCCAGTACGGAGGCTTTCTTCGGAAATCCCCGTCGGGAAACTGCAACAGCACACCGTGCAGATGCAAGTCCCAGCCTCGCTGCATCGTTCGCTAGCCCATTCGAATCCACTCCCTCGGGAGTTCAGCTTCGAACCACGTCTGCGTCCAATCGATCAGCACCTGACCCCATGCGGATCTCCGCCTGGTGGTTGTCCACGCTGGCGCTTCCTCCCCACCCATGTCCATCGGCATTCTCGGGAAGAAGCTGGGTATGTCCCAGTTCTTCGACGAGCAGGGCAGAGCTGTTCCGGTCACCTTGATCGAAGCCGGCCCCTGCCGCATCACCCAACTCAAAAACAACGACACTGACGGTTATTCCGCAGTGCAGATCGGCTTTGGCGAATCCCGCGAAAAGCTGATCAACAAACCCGCCCAGGGTCACCTGACCAAATCCGGTGAGGGTCTTCTTCGTCATCTGCGCGAATACCGCATCGACAGCGTTGAAGGGCTCGAACTAGGTGGATCCATCACCGTCGGCGATTTCGAAGCCGGTCAGAAAGTGGACGTCAGCGGTGACACCGTGGGCCGAGGCTTCGCTGGCTACCAAAAGCGCCACGGTTTCAGCCGGGGTCCGATGACCCACGGCTCCAAGAACCACCGCGAACCGGGTTCAACCGGTGCCGGTACAACCCCGGGCCGCATCTACCCCGGCAAGCGGATGGCCGGTCGCTACGGCGGCAAGAAAATCACCACCCGCGGTCTGACCATCCTCAAGGTGGACAGCGAGCACAATTTGCTGGTGGTGAAGGGATCCGTGCCCGGCAAACCCGGTGCGCTGCTCAACATCCGCCCGGCCGTGCGCGTGGGCGCCAAGCCCGCCAAAGGAGGTAAGTGATGGCCAGTTGTGTCGTTCGTGATTGGCAGGGCAAGGAAGCCGGCAAGGCAACCCTGGACCTGAAGGTGGCCAAGGAGACCACCGCGGTTGATCTCATGCACCGGGCTGTTCTGCGTCAGCAGGCCCATGCACGCCAAGGAACCGCCAGCACCCTCACCCGTTCAGAAGTACGTGGTGGCGGTCGCAAGCCTTACAAGCAGAAAGGAACTGGACGAGCCCGCCAGGGATCCATCCGGACTCCCCTGAAACCAGGCGGCGGCATCATCTTCGGACCCAAGCCCCGCACGTACAACCTTGCGATGAACCGCAAGGAGCGTCGTCTGGCCCTGCGCACAGCGCTGATGGCCCGCATTGACGATGTGACTGTCGTGAAGGACTTTGCTGCTTCGCTGGAAGCCCCCAAAACCCGTGAGATCACGGATGCTTTGGGACGCCTCGGTGTCGCTGCCGGTTCCAAGGTGCTCATCGTTCTGACGAACCCCTCCGATGTTGTTCGCCGCTCCGTGCGCAACCTGGAGAAAGTCAAGTTGATCTCCGCGGATCAGCTGAACGTCTTCGACCTGCTCCATGCCAATGCTTTGGTGCTGGGCGAGGAAGCTCTCGCAACCATCCAGGAGGTCTACGGCGATGACTGAACGTTTCCAAGGCCGCCTGGCGGATGTGATCCGCCGTCCCTTGATTACCGAGAAGGCCACACGAGCCCTCGAAATCAACCAGTACACCTTCGAGGTCGACCACCGCGCCGCAAAACCCGACATCAAGGCCGCCGTTGAGCAGCTCTTCGATGTGAAGGTCACCGGCATCAGCACCATGAATCCCCCTCGACGCTCGCGTCGGATGGGGCGCTTCGCTGGCAAACGTGCCCAAGTGAAGAAAGCCGTGGTGCGCCTTGCGGAGGGCAACTCGATCCAACTCTTCCCTGAGTCCTGAGGGGTCTGAATCGTCATGGCAATCCGTAATTTCCGCCCCTACACCCCCGGTACCCGCACCCGGGTGGTCACTGATTTCAGTGAGATCACCAGCCGCAAACCGGAGCGGACCCTGGTGGTGGCTAAACACCGCCGCAAGGGCCGCAACAACCGCGGTGTGATCACCTGCCGCCACCGCGGTGGCGGTCACAAACGCCTCTACCGCGTGGTGGATTTCCGTCGCAATAAGCACGGTGTCTCCGCCAAAGTTGCGGCAATCCACTACGACCCGCACCGCAACGCACGCCTGGCATTGCTCTTCTATGCCGATGGCGAGAAGCGCTACATCCTGGCTCCCGCAGGAGTGCAGGTCGGCCAGACCGTGGTCTCCGGCCCTGATGTCCCGATTGAAAACGGCAACGCCATGCCGCTTTCAGCGGTGCCTCTTGGTTCCAGCGTCCACTGCGTCGAGCTCTACGCCGGCCGCGGCGGCCAGATGGTCCGTACCGCTGGTGCCAGCGCCCAGGTGATGGCGAAGGAAGGCGACTACGTCGCTCTCAAACTTCCCTCCACCGAAGTTCGGCTGGTGCGCCGCGAGTGCTACGCCACCCTCGGCGAGGTCGGCAACTCCGAGATGCGCAACACCAGCCTGGGCAAGGCTGGTCGTCGCCGCTGGTTGGGTCGTCGTCCTCAGGTTCGAGGCAGTGTGATGAACCCCTGCGATCACCCCCACGGTGGTGGTGAGGGTCGTGCACCAATCGGCCGTTCCGGTCCGGTGACTCCCTGGGGCAAACCCGCCCTCGGTCTCAAGACCCGCAAGCGGAACAAACCCAGCAACCAATACGTGCTCCGGAAGCGTCGCAAGACCTCCAAGCGGAGCCGTGGCGGACGCGATTCCTGATGCAAACCATCACTTTGCCGCTTGCTTAAACCGTTATGGGACGTTCACTCAAAAAAGGTCCGTTTATTGCCGACAGCCTGCTTCGCAAGGTTGAAAAGCAGAACGACAACGACGACAAGTCCGTGATCAAGACCTGGTCACGGGCCTCCACGATCCTGCCGATGATGATTGGCCACACGATCGCGGTACACAACGGCCGAACCCACGTGCCGGTGTTCATCACCGAGCAAATGGTCGGTCACAAGCTGGGGGAGTTTGCTCCCACCCGCACCTTCAAGGGCCACATCAGAGACAAGAAAGGAGGCCGCTAATCCATGACATCGTCTACCCCAACGGCACCTATTGCCCAAGCTCACGGACGCTTCATCCGAGGTTCCGTTTCGAAGGTGCGCCGTGTGCTTGACCAGATCCGTGGCCGCACTTACCGCGACGCACTGATCATGCTCGAGTTCATGCCTTACCGCTCCACCGGACCCATCACCAAGGTGCTCCGGTCTGCAGTGGCCAACGCTGAGCACAATCTCGGTCTCGACCCCTCATCTCTGGTGATCGCGAGCGCAAGCGCTGACATGGGCCCCTCCATGAAGCGCTATCGCCCCCGCGCCCAGGGCCGGGCCTTCCAGATCAAGAAACAGACCTGCCACATCAGCATTGCTGTGGCGGCTCAGACCGATTCCTGACCCCCGAGGACTCTGACCCAATGGGACACAAAATCCACCCAACCGGTCTGCGCCTGGGGATCACCCAGGAACACCGGTCACGCTGGTACGCCTCCAGCAAGAGTTATCCGGCCCTCCTTCAAGAGGACGATCGGATTCGCAAGTTCATCCACAAGAAGTACGGCTCGGCAGGCATCAGCGATGTGCTGATCGCCCGCAAGGCCGATCAATTGGAAGTTGAACTCAAGACCGCACGCCCCGGTGTGCTGGTCGGCCGTCAAGGCAGCGGTATCGAAGAACTTCGCTCCGGCATTCAGAAGACCGTCGGCGACTCCAGTCGTCAGGTGCGGATCAATGTTGTCGAGGTCGAACGCGTCGACGGTGATGCCTTCCTCTTGGCCGAGTACATCGCCCAGCAGCTGGAAAAGCGTGTGGCCTTCCGCCGCACCATCCGCATGGCTGTGCAGCGCGCCCAGCGTGCCGGTGTACTGGGTCTCAAGATCCAGGTCTCCGGTCGCCTGAACGGTGCTGAGATTGCTCGGACGGAGTGGACCCGTGAGGGTCGAGTTCCCCTGCACACCCTGCGTGCCGACATCGACTACGCCACCAAAGTGGCTAGTACGACCTACGGCGTGCTTGGCATCAAGGTGTGGGTGTTCAAGGGCGAGGTGCTGAGCGAACAGGCTCAGCCCATGCCGGTGGGTGCCGCCCCCCGGCGCCGGGCCAGCCGTCGGCCCCAACAGTTCGAAGACCGCTCCAACGAGGGTTGAACAGGAGGCCTGAACCATGCTGAGTCCAAAACGCGTCAAATTCCGTAAGCAGCAGCGAGGCCGCATGCGCGGCGTCGCCACCCGGGGCAACACCATTGCCTTCGGACAGTTCGCGCTGCAGGCACAGGAATGTGGCTGGATCACCTCGCGCCAGATCGAGGCCAGCCGTCGTGCCATGACCCGTTACGTCAAACGTGGCGGAAAAATCTGGATCCGGATCTTCCCCGACAAGCCAGTCACCATGCGCGCTGCCGAAACCCGGATGGGTTCCGGTAAGGGCAACCCAGAATTCTGGGTGGCGGTGATCAAGCCCGGCCGGATCTTGTTTGAGATGGGCGGTGATGAAATCACCCCCGAAATCGCCAAGGAAGCCATGCGCCTCGCGCAATACAAGCTTCCCGTGAAGACCAAGTTCATCCAGCTGGATGAGCAGGAGAAGCCAGCTGGTGCCAAGGCCCCGGCAGCTTCTGAAGCCGTCACCGTGGAGTCCTGACCATGGCCCGTCCCAACGCCGCAGATGTGCGCAGCCTCTCCGATTCGGACATCACCGAACAGATCGACGGCCTGCGCCGCGAACTGTTCCAACTCCGTTTCCAGCAGGCCACGCGCCAGCTCGCCAACACGCACCGTTTCAAAGAGGTCCGCATCAAGCTGGCCCAGCTGCTGACGGTGCAGTCGGAGCGCCAGCGCTCCACCGCCTCCTGATCCCCCCTCCGTAACCATGGCAGTCAAGGAAAGGGTCGGCACCGTCGTCAGCGACAAGATGGAGAAAACGGTGGTGGTCGCGGTGGAAAGCCGCTTCCCTCACCCCATCTATCAAAAGACGGTCAGCCGTACCACCCGTTACAAGGCTCACGACGAAGACAACACCTGTCGCGTCGGAGACCGCGTTCGTATCACTGAAACCCGTCCCATGAGCCGCCAAAAGCGGTGGGCCATTGCCGAGGTTCTCAGCCACAGCCCAAAGGCTGCAGCTGAGGAAGCCAGCAAGGCTGAAGCTCAGGAGGTGAAGCAGTGATCCAGCAGGAGTCCTATCTCACCGTTGCCGACAACAGTGGCGCCAAGCGCATCCAGTGCATTCGCGTCCTCGGCACCAACCGTCGCTATGCCCACGTGGGCGACGTGATCGTTGCCGCGGTAAAGGATGCCGCCCCCAACATGGGCGTCAAGAAATCCGACGTCGTCAAGGCTGTTGTGGTGCGCACCAAAGCCACCATGCGCCGTGAAACCGGCAACTCAATCCGGTTTGACGACAACGCCGCCGTGCTCATCAACGACGACAAGAACCCAAAAGGCACCCGCGTCTTCGGACCGGTGGCCCGTGAGCTGCGCGAGCGCAGCTTCACCAAAATCGTGTCCCTCGCTCCGGAGGTGATCTGACCATGGCGACTGCAACCACCAAGGCCAAGGCCACCGAGCGCATCAAAATGCGCATCCGCAAGGGTGACACCGTCCAGGTGATCGCCGGCAAGGACAAGGGCAAGACCGGTGCCGTTCTGCGCACCCTGCCCAACGAGAACCGTGTCGTCGTGGAAGGGGTGAACATGCGCACCCGCCACGAAAAGCCCACCCAGGAGGGCGAGACCGGCCGCATCGTGACCGAGGAAGCATCCCTGCATGCCTCCAACGTGATGCTTTATTCCACCGCCAAAAAGGTGGCAAGCCGCGTTGAAATCGTCGTCGAGAAGGACGGCACCAAAAAGCGCCGGCTGAAGAAAACCGGTGAAGTCCTCGACTGATCCCGACTTCTGACCACGTCCAGAAGCACCCCAACCCGTTATGTCACTCAAGAAGCGCTACAGGGAGACCATTCAGCCCAAGCTGAAGAAGGATCTCTCCCTCAATAACATCCATGAAGTCCCCAAGGTGGTGAAAGTCACCGTGAACCGGGGTCTCGGCGAAGCCGCCGCCAACGCCAAGTCCCTCGAGGCTTCGGTCAATGAGCTGGCGCAGATCACCGGCCAGAAGGTCCTGGTGACCCGTGCAAAGAAGGCCATCGCCGGCTTCAAGATTCGGCAGGGCATGCCGATCGGCTGTGCCGTCACCCTCCGTGGTGATCGGATGTACGCCTTCCTCGAACGCCTGATCAACCTGGCGCTGCCTCGCATCCGCGACTTCCGCGGGGTCAGCCCCAAGAGTTTCGATGGGCGCGGCAACTACACCCTTGGGGTGCGCGAACAGATCATTTTCCCTGAGATCTCCTTCGACAAGATCGATGCAATCCGGGGCATGGACATCACCATCGTGACCACCGCCCGTTCGGACGAAGAGGGCCGGGCCCTCCTCCGCGAGATGGGAATGCCGTTCCAGAGCAACTGAGCCCTCCCCGTCGACACCTATGGCCAACCACGACCCCATTTCCGACATGCTCACCCGCATTCGCAATGCGAGTGAGAAACGTCACGAAACCACCAAGATCCCCGCTTCGCGGATGACTCGCAGCATCGCCAAGGTGCTGCAGCAGGAGGGCTTCATCTCCGAGATCAGCGAGCAGGGTGAAGGCGTTCGCACCGAACTGGTGCTCGCCCTCAAGTACAGCGGCAAGCACAGGCTGCCCACCATCCGCTCGATGCAGCGGGTCAGCAAGCCCGGTCTCCGCATCTACAAAAACACTCGCGGCCTGCCCAAAGTCCTCGGAGGACTGGGCGTGGCGATCATCTCCACCTCCAAGGGTGTGATGAGCGACCGCGACGCCCGCCGTGAGGGCGTCGGTGGCGAAGTGCTCTGTTACGTCTACTGATCCGGAGCTGAACCATGTCACGAATCGGCAAAAACCCCGTTCCCATCCCTGAGAAGGTCACGGTTTCCCTCGACGGACTCACCGTCAAGGTGAAAGGACCCAAGGGTGAACTGGAACGCACCCTTCCTGATGGCGTCAGCGTCAGTCAGGACAACGACTCCATCGTGGTCTCCCCCACGAGCACCAAGCGCATCTCCCGAGAGCGCCACGGCCTGAGCCGAACCCTGGTCGCCAACATGATCGAAGGGGTCAGCAACGGCTACAGCAAAGCTTTGGAGATCGTCGGCGTGGGCTCCCGTGCCCAGGTCAAAGGCAAAACCCTCGTGGTAAGTGCTGGCTACAGCCACCCCGTGGAGCTGGAGGCCCCTGAAGGCATCACCTTCAAGGTTGAAAACAACACCAAGGTGATCGTCTCCGGCATCGACAAGGAGCTGGTGGGCAACGAAGCCGCGAAGGTCCGCGCCGTCCGTCCCCCCGAGCCCTACAAGGGCAAGGGCATCAAGTACGAGGGCGAGCACATCCTGCGCAAGGCGGGCAAGTCCGGCAAGAAATAAGCCTTGTCCTGACGTTCCTTCCTTTCACCCACCATGTCCAAACTTTCCCGCAAACAACAAACGCAGAAACGCCACCGGCGTCTGCGCCGCCACATCACTGGCACCCCAGACCGTCCGCGGCTGGCAGTGTTCCGTTCCAACAATCACATCTACGCCCAAGTCATCGACGACGCGGCCCAGAGCACTCTCTGCTCTGCGTCCACCGTCGACAAAGAGCTGCGTACCGGTCTCAAGGCTCCTGCTGGTAGCTGCGACGCCTCCGTCGCCGTCGGCGAACTGGTGGCCAAGCGAGCCATCGCCAAAGGCATCCAGCAGGTGGTGTTCGACCGTGGCGGCAATCTGTACCACGGCCGGATTAAAGCCCTTGCCGACGCCGCCCGGGAAGCGGGCCTTCAGTTCTGATTCCTGCTTAACCCATGACAGATTCCTCCCCCCAATCCAATCCCAATGCCGTACCGGGTGCGGCCGACGTTCCAGCGGCAGCCGAAGGGCAGCAGCAACAGGAACAACGCCGTGGTCGTGGCGACCGTGATGGTCGTCGTGGAGACCGTCGCGGCGGGCGCCGCGGCCAAGAGCGCGACTCCGAATGGCAGGAGCGTGTGGTGCAAATCCGCCGCGTCTCCAAGACCGTGAAAGGCGGCAAAAAGATGAGCTTCCGCGCCATCGTCGTCGTCGGCAACGAAAAAGGCCAAGTCGGCGTTGGTGTCGGCAAAGCTGGTGATGTGATCGGCGCCGTGCGCAAGGGTGTGGCCGACGGCAAAAAGCACCTCGTCAAAGTGCCATTGACCCGTCACAACTCCATCCCGACCCTCTCCAACGGTCGCGATGGTGCAGCAAGCGTGCTCATTCGCCCTGCAGCCCCTGGTACTGGTGTGATCGCCGGCGGATCCATCCGCACGGTGCTCGAACTCGCCGGCATCAAAAATGTCTTGGCCAAGCGCCTGGGCAGCAAGACACCCCTGAACAATGCCCGGGCTGCCATGGTGGCCCTGTCGCTTCTCCGCACCCACAAGGAGACGGCCAAGGAACGGGGAATCTCCCTCGAGCAGATCTACTCCTGATTCGCGATGACTCTCCGACTCGATTCCCTCAAATCCAATAAGGGCGCTCGTCGCCGCAAACTGCGCAAAGGTCGCGGCATCGCCGCAGGTCAGGGTGCCAGCTGCGGCTTCGGTATGCGCGGTCAAAAGTCCCGCTCTGGCCGCCCCACTCGTCCAGGCTTCGAAGGTGGCCAGATGCCTCTGTACCGCCGGGTACCGAAGCTGAAGCACTTCCCCCTGGTGAATCCCAAGCACTTCACTGTGCTCAATGTCTCGGCATTGAACACAGTGAAGGAGGGCAGCACCGTCAACCTGGATTCCCTGGTCAAGGACGGCATTGTGACCAGCCCCAAGCATCCGCTGAAGATGCTCGGTAATGGCGAACTGACAGCCAAAAAGCTGACAGTTCAGGCCTCAGCGTTCACCGCCTCCGCCCGCACCAAGATCGAAGCTGCAGGCGGCACCTGCGAAACCCTCGACTAAACGGGGGCTCGTCCCCAAGTCAGCCCTAGGGTCTGAGCCGTCCGCTGGATTTCGATCCACGGGCGGCTTCTTGGCTTTTCGCCCAACTTCACTTTCCTCCAGACATGCTCGTCAGTCGGGGTCGCAACCCCAACGCCTCCGAAGTGATCAGCCAGCTGATCACCAACCCTGGGCTACGCAGTCGCGTGCTCACCACGCTCGGGCTGCTGCTGTTGGTGCGTCTTGGGATCTACATCCCGATGCCAGGAATTGATCGAGAAGCGTTCAAGCAGTTCATCGATCAGGGCGGACAACTGATCGGCTTCCTGGACATTTTCACTGGTGGTGGTATTTCCACCCTGGGCATCTTTGCCCTAGGGATCCTGCCATTCATCAATGCTTCGATCATCCTCCAACTGCTAACCGCAGCTTTGCCTCAGCTGGAGGATCTGCAGAAGAATGAAGGGGAGGCAGGTCGGAGAAAGATCGCCCAGATCACCCGTTATGTCGCCTTGGGCTGGGGTCTCGTCCAGAGCGTGGTCTTCGCAATGATCCTGCGCCAGTACGCCGTGGAAGGCCTGAGCGAAGTGGTCTTTGTCGTGCAGACAGCGCTTGCCTTGGTCACCGGGTCAATGGTGGTGATGTGGCTTAGTGAAGTCATCACAGAGCGGGGCATTGGCCAAGGCGCTTCCCTGGTGATTTTCCTGAACATCGTCGCAACACTGCCTCGCACGCTTGGTGCGACGATCGAAGCCGCTCAAACCGGTGACCGCGACACCGTTCTTGGCATCGTCGTTCTGGTGCTGGTGTTCCTGGCCACAATCGTCGGAATTATCTTCGTGCAGGAAGGAGCGCGCCGGATCCCCATCGTGAGTGCTAAGCGCCAGGTCGGTAGTGCTGGAGTTCTACCCACACGTCAGAGCTACCTGCCGCTCAAGCTGAACGCTGGCGGAGTGATGCCAATCATTTTCGCCTCGGCCCTGATTTTCCTTCCTGTCACCATCGCCAATCTGACCAAAAGCGAGTTGTTGATCCGCGCAGCCAGCGCCCTGAACCCGGGAGCCGCTAACCCCTGGCCCTATGCGCTCACATTTTTTGCGTTGATCCTGGGTTTCTCGTATTTCTACGCATCACTCACCGTTAATCCGGCTGACATTGCCACGAACCTGAAACGGGGGGGGGTCGCCATTCCAGGCGTTCGCCCCGGCAGCGCCACCGCCACGTATCTCTCAGGCGTCCAAAACCGTCTCACCTTGCTGGGTGGTCTGTTCCTCGGCGCCGTCGCGATCATTCCAGCTGGCGTCGAACGCGCCACCAATGTGCAGACCTTCCAAGGCCTTGGAGCCACGTCGTTGTTGATCCTGGTTGGTGTGGCCATCGACACGGCCAAGCAAGTCCAGACCTATGTGATTTCGCAGCGCTACGAAGGGCTCGTTCGCCAGTGAGCGCTGCTGAGCAGCGCACCTTCCGTTCTCTCAACCTCACGATTACGCAACCATGAAAAATCGCTTGCTCTTTCTTGGTCCTCCTGGAGCCGGCAAAGGCACCCAGGCAGCTCGGCTGTGCGATGCCAACAGCATGAAGCACCTGTCTACAGGTGATCTGCTGCGCTCCGAAGTCGCAGCAGGCAGCGAACTGGGCAAAGAAGCTGAAGCGGTGATGAACCGTGGCGAACTGGTCAGTGACGCCCTCGTGCTGGCCATCGTCGAAAGCCAAATGAAGGATCTAACCACAGACGGCTGGCTTCTCGATGGGTTTCCCCGCACGGTCCCCCAGGCTGAAGCGCTGGAACCACTTCTGGCCGAACTGAAGCAACCCATCCAAGCCGTGGTTCTGCTGGAGCTCGATGACGCTGTTTTGATTGAACGGCTGCTGTCGCGGGGTCGCGCCGACGACAACGAAGCTGTGATCCGCAACCGCCTGGAGGTGTACCGGGAGAAGACAGCACCTCTGATTCGCTTCTACAGCGATAAGGAGCTGCTGGTGTCCGTCCCCGCCCAGGGCTCTGTAGAGGAGATCACCAAGCGGATCGAATTAGTGCTTGGTTGACCCGCATGGTAACGTTGCCGTTTGGAAATTTGGAGAGCCACGCCTCATGAAGGTGCGCAGCTCAGTCAAGAAAATGTGTGACAAATGCCGGGTGATCCGTCGCCACGGCAAGGTCATGGTCATTTGCGCCAACCCCAAGCACAAACAGCGCCAGGGCTGATCCCCCGCTGTTCTGAACATCCTCGCCTCCAGGACCTCGGAGGCATCTGTCCTTTTCAATTGAACAACCGTGGCACGGATCGCCGGCGTTGACATTCCCCGCGACAAGCGGGTTGAAGTGTCCCTCACCTATATCTACGGAGTTGGTCTCACCCGCTCGCAGTCCATTCTGGCCAAAGCCGGTGTGAGCCCTGACATCCGGGTCAAAGATCTCGAGGACGGAGATCTTCAGAAGCTCAGGAATGCCATGGAGGAATACACCATTGAAGGTGACCTGCGCCGGCAGGAAGGCATGGCCTTGAAGCGCCTGCAGGACATTGGTTGCCTTCGTGGCCGTCGCCATCGCATGAGCCTTCCAGTTCGCGGACAGCGCACCCGCACCAACGCTCGGACCCGCCGCGGCGCGCGGAAAACTGTGGCCGGCAAGAAGAAGTAAGCCCTCAACGTCCTTAACCCTGACTGCATTCGGCCATGGCAAAAACCGTCAAAAAATCCGGGCCCAAGAAGGCCAAGCGCAACGTCCCCAACGGTGTTGCTCACATCCAGAGCACCTTTAACAACACCATCGTTTCGATCACCGACACTGCCGGTGAAGTGATTTCCTGGTCGTCCGCAGGTGCGAGTGGCTTCAAAGGTGCACGCAAAGGAACCCCTTTCGCTGCCCAAACAGCTGCCGAAGCAGCGGCTCGTCGTG
>Ga0189289_10250_pt1 | contig 37893 bp, 30 predicted proteins | sample UW106minimetaG_FD_130313 | JGI IMG/M metagenome (GOLD analysis project Ga0189289, IMG submission 130313) | Marine microbial communities from the Costa Rica Dome - UW106 mini metaG | ecosystem: Environmental > Aquatic > Marine > Oceanic > Photic zone | place: Costa Rica: the Eastern Pacific...
AAAGCCACGGGAAGCGACAAGCCGCAAGGGTGGGGGAATCAGCTTGGAACCGATGTGGTGGGTGGCATACAGGCTGCGCATGGCCGAAAACTCCTGCAACTCGGGCAGGGCGGCAACATTGAACAGCGTGTGTCGGTGGTTGGATCCGGACTACTGTCGAGTTTTCGGACCTCCGCTAAAACCGGGTTGGTCTGGCAGCTTGGCAGACACCTTCCTATAAATTTTGTGCCGGACTACGCTGGTACATCCTCAACCATCGCTTTGCCGGGCTCGTTCAAGGATTCAGGCAGTAGCTGGTCAGTATATGTGGGGCTGGGGCTGGAGTATGTAGGCTATTCCTACATCGATGACAATGCCGGGGCTTATCGTTTTGACGAGGGGCCGTTGATTGGTCAGCTTGGTCTGGGCGCTACCTGGCAGTGGGATCACCTGCTGGCCTCGGTCACACTGCGTGGCTCAACCAGTGAAGACGAGCGTCATAAAGACAACTTCAGCTTTGGGACGCTGTCAGTTTCTTGGGAATTGTAGAAAGGTTGGTTTTGCCCGTTGCTTACGGGATGTGGTGGCGCTTGTTCCCGCTGTTTAAACAAAAGCGAACATTCGCATTGCCCGACCCATGCCCTGGTTATTTTCCAGTAATTTGTTGCGGGACCAGCACCTTCATATCACCACACCCCAAAAAGTGTACCACCAGGCCAAGAGCGTCAGCGGCATTCAGAAGTGAGGAGGCATTCATGCCTTACGCCATGCCTACGCCACCCACCAGTTAGAACAGGGCGTTCCCCTTCATGAGTTGCAGCGGCTCTTGGGCCGCAGCGATCTGCGTAATACCCAACGCTACTTACACTGGCTGCCAGGCGTAACGCCTCAGAACCATGGGCCTGCGGACCTGATCGCGGGTCTCCGCGGTGTAGGATGACAGCCACACTGAGTGTCCAGAGTATTCTGCAACGTTTCCTCCCGGATCAAACACTGGACAGTCATCGTCGCAAGGTCTGTGCCCGGTTAACGGCTTGCCGAACCGACCGCATGGGCGGTATGGAGATGCGTTGTGATCATTGCCAGGCCCGTTCTATCTGTTATTTCGGGTGTCGGGATCGGCATTGCCCGCAATGCCAGGGACGTGCGACGGAACAATGGAGCGCCCGTCAGCGGTCCCTGCTGTTGCCGGTGCCGTACTTCCACCTAGTGTTTACGCTGCCCCATACCTTGAACGGCTGGGGTGGTCAGATCCATCCCGAGGTGATCTATCGCTGCTTGTTTGCAGCGGCGTGGGATACGCTCAGTCAGTTCGGACGTAACACACGATACTTGAGTGGTGAGCTGGGCATGACGGCGGTGATGCACACTTGGGGGCAGAACCTGAGCCGTCATGTTCACGTGCACTGCCTAGTTCCCGGCGGAGTGTTGACCGACACCGGTGACTGGCACAAAACCAAAAACGATTACCTATTTCCAGTGCGGGCCTTATCCCGGCGTTTTGGCGGGCGAATGGTGTCATTGCTGAGCACCTCTGCGAACGCCGATGACCTGCGCCGGATTATCCATAGCGGTGAGGTTGATTAGGTGGCTGGAGGGACGGGAGTTCGTGCGGCGGTTCCTGATGCATATTCTACCCAAGGACTTTATGCGCATTCGTCATTTTGGCTATCTGAGCAACCGCACCCGACGACGCAAACTGGGTGTGATCCGGCATTGCCTCGCGCAGTCGCCCCAACATTGTCGGCCATGCCTACGCTGTGATGATGGTCTGGTGCGCATGGTTCGCCAGGTACCACGGTTCAGAGCAACGGTTGTGCCGACGGGCTAGCTTCCCGGCCCTGTTGATTCGGCGTATCGAAATCAACAGTTCCTTGTGAGCTGAACGCCTATGCGGCTGAAGACTGGAAAAACAGGTAGTTGGGAGGTAATCTGAACTAAATCACAACTAAATCACAACAAGGAACTGCCCCGTGAAGGATCTAAAGAGGCCAAAACCCGCTAGCATCAATGCGCATCTGTTAACAGATTCACCTTTCTGGCCCCGCGCCCAAATTACTTTATCCTTATGCACTGCTCACTATGCGGCAGTGGCGGTTTAGTTCAACAGACATTTAAAGGTCATGCTGCGCCCGACCTTTAAATGCTTAGGTGTTAGGTGCCCGAGCACTATGAATCACAGGAGTAGGAATGGCCATTAAGATAAGGGACTTACGATCAGCATCTAATCGCTCGGGAAGAGTTTTTGTAGCTAAATCGCTCAATGAAGCTTTAGCTAAAAATCAGAAAACGGCTTTTTTATGCCACAGCCACAAAGACCATGAGCTAGCTAAAGGTCTTCAAGTTCTAATGAAAGAAGATGGATGGGACTTGTACATTGACTGGGAAGATAGCGAAATGCCGAGCACTCCCAACAAAGAAACTGCAAACAGAATTAAGACAAAAATAAGGACTACAGACTGGTTCTTGTTTTTAGCAACGGGCAATTCTAATCAGTCACGCTGGTGTCCTTGGGAAATTGGTTTTGCAGATTCAGCCAAAGGATACGAAAAGATATTAATTATTCCGACAGAAGATGATTGCGGAACTTGGTATGGAAACGAATATCTTCAATTGTATAAGAAAATAGATGAAGGAAGCAATAAACAGACGGGAAAGTCTGGTTATGCTGTGTTTGATGCAGGAACGAATTCTGGGACTTGGGTAAAAGATCTATAAAGGAAACTTAAATGGCTAAAATTCCTGTTTTTTATAGCTTTCATTTTGACAATGACGTAATGAGAGTTCAACAAATACGTAATATTGGTAGCATTGAGGGTAATCCACCTACCACTCCAAATGAATGGGAAACACTAAAGAGAACTGGCAAGAGCGCAGTTGAGAATTGGATAAATCAAAACATGAAGTACAAACGATGTATTATTGTTTTGATTGGTAGCGAAACTGCTTCAAGGCCATGGGTAGAGTATGAAATCATCAAAGCATGGAATGACGGGAAAGCTCTGTTAGGCATTCATATTCATAACCTTAAGTGCCCAAGAACCGGGACTTGCAGGAAGGGAAAAAATCCGTTTGATTTAATCAAATTCAATGATGGTAGAGCAATGTCGGGCGTTGTACCTTGTTATGACCCTAATTCTTCTAATGCTTACGAAGATATAGCAAATAATATCTCAAGCTGGATTGATCACGCCATTCGACATAAGGCAAATTGAGATGATATTGTGAATTTATTAAATTAAATTTAGAAGCGGCATTAATTTGACACAGTCAGGCATTCTAGTGATTTCTCGGGGATTACTTGATGTATGTTTGACGTCTTCTAAACCACTCAGTATCTGACGGGCTCGCATTACACGACGAGTAGAGAAAACATATTCCAAAGTGAGCAGCAGTCGCTACGGAGTGAGGGGGATTGTCAACGAACTGGAGTAAGGGATGGCACGAAGAACATTTTTTTCATTCCATTATCAAGAAGACGTCTGGCGAGCATGGAATGTCAGGAATTGCTGGGTCGTAAACGGCGACCAAGAGTCGGTCGGATTCTTCGATGGCAGCGTTTTTGAAGCCTCCAAGAAGGAAGGCGATGATGCACTTAAGACCTTTCTTCGAAATGGACTCAAAAAAACTTCAGTGACGTGCGTGCTTTCTGGCCAGTACACAGCTTCTAGACGATGGGTGCGTTACGAGATCGTGCGCAGCGTGTTGAAGGGCAATGGACTTCTCACGGTCGATATCCATGGCGTAAAAAATAACGCGAAGGAGCTTGGAGTGAAAGGTAAAAACCCACTGGCTGAAGTGGGTGTCTATCTGTCCAACGGCAAAATTTATTTCGCGGAGCTCAAGGACGGTAAGTGGGTGAAATACTCGGACTACACCTTAGCTATCCCTGCTTCTGACCTGTGGTTTGAAGCACCTACCAGCAATACGGTTGTTAAACTATCCAAGTACTGCATCAGATACGACTTCGCGGCTCAAAATGGCGGGGAAAACATCGCAGACTGGATTGAAACCGCGGCTAACTTGGCCGGTCGTTGATAACGCGACCCTAGGAGTCTGCGCGGCAGGAGACACCTTCTGGCATAATGCGTAAAAATTCTTCAGCACCGGAGAATCTGATGGGAACCACTTTCCGCCCGTATTCGCCTGACCAGGAACTGCTTCTTCCCCCGAGCCTGAACGAGTGGCTGCCTGAGGGGCATCTGGCCTATTTTGTCAGTGATGTCGTCGAGGAGCTGGATTTAAGCGCGTTTTATGCCCGCTACGAAGGCAACGGCCGACGCAACTCGCCCTTCGATCCACGAATGATGCTGAAGGTTCTGATCTACGCCTACGCCACCGGCGTTTTCTCTTCACGCAAGATCGCCCGGAAGCTGGAAGAAGACGTGGCCTTCCGGGTTCTGGCGGCAGGCAACTTCCCCAGGCATCGCACGATCTGTGATTTCCGCAAACACCATTTGGTTGCCTTCAAGGCCGTGTTTATTCAGGTGGTCCGGATTGCCCGGGAAGCGGAGCTGATCACGCTGGGAACACTGGCGATTGATGGCACCAAGGTTCGGGCTAATGCCAGCAAGCACAAGGCCATGAGCTATGGCCGCATGGGCGAGGAAGACGATCGTTTATCGAAAGAGATCGATGCACTTTGTCGTCAGGCGCGTCAGACAGACCAGTCGGAAGACCGACAGTTCGGCCCGGATAACCGGGGTGATGAACTGCCTGAAGAGCTTCAGTACCGGCAGGCGCGGCTGGACAAGATTCGTGCCGCCAAAGAGAAATTGGAAGCAGACCAGAAAGAGCGGGACAAGGCCCGGGGTCGGTCCCCGGACGATGATCGGCGCTCACCTCGCGGGGGCCCGAACTTCAAGCGGGATTACGGGGTGCCGGATGACAAGGAGCAGAGCAATTTTACCGATCCGCAAAGCCGGATTATGAAAACGGCGGACGGGTTCCAGCAATGCTACAACGGCCAGTTGGCCGTGGATGGTGAATTCCAGCTGATTGTCGCCAACCACCTGGGCAATAATCCCAGTGACAATGGCTGTCTGATACCACTGCTGGATCAGGCAAAAGACACTCTGGAAACCTATCCGGATCAGTGCCTGGCTGACGCGGGTTACCGTAAAGAAGAAGATCTACAGACCCTGGAAGACAAAAGCATCGACGGCTATGTCTCGCTGCGCCGGGAGGGCAAGAAGAGTTCAGAGATAGACGCGAGCCGTTATCCGGCCAGCGCCCGGATGGCCGGGAAGCTGGCCACGGCAACCGGGCGATCGGTTTACGCTCAGCGCAAACATCTGGTTGAGGCGGTCAACGGCTGGATCAAGCATGTTCTGGGCTTCCGACAGTTCAGTCTGCGGGGCCTTCACGCCGTGCAGGGTGAATGGGATCTGGTCTGTCTGTCGCTTAATCTCAGGCGGATGAGTTCACTGATGAGGCTGAAATAGAGGGTCCGAGGGATCCTTGGGCGTACTGAGTGATCGGACTACGATAACGCATTCGCTGATAACCGTCTTGACTGACTGAATAGAGAGAATCGAGACTCTATTCGGCTGGATATTGTGGATACGTTCTCGGGCCGAACTGTGATTCGACGCGGCGGGGTCACTTGCTCAAAACACTTCTGCCGCGCAGACTCCTAGAAGTATTAGCTGGCAGAACTCCATATTTTAGATGATTTAGGTATTACACATGGCAGCCACGCAGCGTCTAGCCGGAGTCAGGGTTCACCTGTCCGGATCGAACAATGAACTGCAAGCAGATATTACTGATTTCGTACAGAAATTCGCAGCGAAAGTATTCAGTGAAGGGGGCTCTATTGTCCATGGGAGCCATCCCTCGTTCATTGAGCCACTGCGCAAAGCTGCTGAGGATTTCATCCAGGCCGGGGGGGGCAAGGGGGCGCTTACCCTAGTGCGGGCGAAGAGCTACTCAACTGACCTGTACACTGCTGAAATTGAAGAGCAGAGAGCATTCGCTTCTGTAGAGATTGTGCCTGCAGATAACAGCGATGGCCCGGCCGCAGACGGCCTGATCCCAATGCGTGATTGGATGGCTGATCGTTCCGATGCCGTCATCTGCGTCGGTGGTGCGTGGTGGGACGTTAATAAAGTAAAAGCAGGCGTTCCCAATGAGCTGGACACAATGCTTGAACTTGGAAAGCCTGGCTTTGTCGTCGCTGGCTTTGGCGGTGCGATCGCAGGTTATCTCAAAGAAGATCCTTCGTTGTTATCTCGTCTGCGAAACGGGCTATCTCTTGAGGCGAATGCGACTATTGCCAACAGTACATCGGTTGATCAAGTCGTTGGCTTGATAGTCGACCAGCTGAAGAACCTACCGCTTACTCGCCGTAATGTCTCGCGAGGCCGAAACTTCCGCATCTTGGCGTTAGATGGAGGAGGGCTCAGAGGCACCTTCACTGCAGCAGTCTTGGCCAAGTGGGACGACATGCTGAAAGCCGGTGGTGGGAACGACCTGGTTTCTCACTTCGACCTAGTTGCCGGCACTTCCACGGGTGCGATCTTGGCTATTGGGCTCGCCATGGGCTTGAAGCCACGTGAAATCTTGGAGTTTTACGAGAAAAAGGGTTCTCAGATTTTTCCGAAGGATCGGAAACTGCGGCACTGGCTCAAATCCAAGCATGACTCAGCCACACTTCGGGGCCTGCTGACAAAAGTGTACGGGGACAAAACGTTGGAAGCAGATTCCCGCTGCCGCCTAGTGATTCCCACTGTGAGGGCGAAGCAAGGTCAGGCAGAGGCGATCGTCACCCCGCATAGCCCAGATCGAACCGCTTACCGAGATATTTCAGCCGTCGATGCTGCACTGGCTTCCTCCGCTGCACCTACCTATTTTGATGAAGCTACCTACGATGGGCCTGTCGTGCTGGAGAGGTTCCTGGATGGAGGAGTCTGGGCCAATAACCCCATCCTCCCGGCGTTGGCGGAAGCGGTTCGCTATCTTAAGATCCCTCTAGACAGGATCGATGTTCTGAGTATTGGTACACTCAGCAGCGAAAGAGACTTCACCGACCAGCTTGGGAAGGGCAAGGCAGGTTGGGCTCCTCACAGCGTGGATCTCTTTTTCGCCGCCCAAGAGCATGGAGCCCTGGCACTAGCGGAGAGCTTCCTGGGTCCGACGCGTCACATGCGCGTTAACCAGCAGACCCCTGACGAAATCAAAATGGATGACGCCGAGGCTATCCGGGAGATGGTTCACCGTGGCAATGAGGCTGGTAAAGATCACTTTGCGGAGGTACGTTCCAGATTCTTTGACGGTCAATATGCTGTGCCGTGGAAGAGATTCTGAGAAGGTGTGCATGTTTGGGAAATAGTCTCCAAGCGTCCGCTTGTTTACAGGCGTTTAATAGATCCAGATAGCGAGGCTGTCATGTCATTCATCTATCAACTTGCTGTTCTGGGTGCTCCCTCGACGGAGCAACTTTCTGAGCTTGAAACAGCCGTAGCGGATGCTGTTTCCATGTTTGGTTTGAGGTTGGGCCAGGAGATTAGCTGGGAGGTAGTTCCAGCTGTCTTCACTCCTCATCAGCAACGATCGGCTGCCATTGTATTTTTCGGCGGAGTCGGCGCTGATCACCCCAGCCTACCAAGCTTGCTGCGAAGCGGTGTGCCTGTTGTCCCTGTCGTGTCTGACCTAGGTCGAGTTGCGACGGAAGTCCCGGAAATCCTTCGACCATTGAATTGTTTGTCATACGCAAATGGTGGGGCGAAACGGGTAGCTAATGCGCTCTTAGAATGCGCAGGCCTGCTTCCGAAGCAACGCCGGGTCTTTGTCAGTTACCGGCAGGACGAGGCTAGGCAGGCGGCGCTGCAGATGTTCGACGCGCTCTCTGCTAGGCATTTCGACGTTTTTCTGGATACTCACAGCATCGCGCCGGCGGAAGATTTTCAGACCATGCTGTGGCATCGGCTTTGCGACTCTGACGTGTTATTGATGCTCGACACGCCTGACTACTTCAACAGCCGATGGACAGCAGCCGAGTTTGGAAGAGCGCTTGCCAAGGGCATCAGCGTTCTTCGAGTAGGTTGGCCCGAAGCCCAGCGCTCTGAGCGTTTGGCCACCGCAAGCCACGCTGAGCTTGATGCGAGCGAGCTAAATGTCGCATCTGGGCGGATTGGTGACCACGCGATTGACCGGATCTGCCTTCAGCTTGAAGCCGTTCGCAGTAAGAGCCATGCGGTGCGAACCATTAACTTGGTGAGCAATCTGCGAATAGGCATTGATACAATTGGTGGTGAAGTGATTGGTATGGGCATCGGCCGAGGGATTCGAGTACGTCTTCCCGATGACCGAATTATTGTAGTCTTCCCAACGGTAGGTGTGCCGACCTCCACGACAATGCACGAAGCTTCAATGAACTCTCCTGACGAATCCGTAGCTATACTCTATGATCATGTAGGCCTACATCCCCAGTGGCTGAGTCATCTGGACTGGCTGGGCCAGTACATTCAGGCGACGCGCTGGGTTAAGGCCTGTGAAGTGGGCTGGCAATTTGCAGACTGGAGTGAATAGAAATGGGCGCGATTTTCCTCTCAGCAAGCATCCCTGTGATCGGACGAGGGCAGTACTACGAGACCGCTGACCCGTTTCTTATCCAGTGCGCCGTTCGCGAACTAGCCATCGCTACCGTTCGCCGGCACAAGATTGTATGGGGCGGCCATCCTGCCATTACCCCAATGATCTGGAGCATCTGCGAGGATCTAGCGGTTGACTACACAAACTCTGTGATTCTGTATCAAAGCCGCTTTTTTGAGGGCCGCTACCCGGATGAGAATCAGCGGTTTGACAACGTAGTTTATACCGATCCCGTGCCCGGCGACATCCACGGTAGCTTACAACTGATGCGCGAGCAGATGCTCTCTAGAGATGATCTGATCGGAGCCGTGTTTATTGGTGGGATGGATGGTGTTGAGGTTGAATACGACATTTTCAGGCGTTTTAGTCCTGAGGCTTTCGTTTTACCAGTTGCCGCACCAGGCGGTGCAGCACTTAATCTCGCTCGGGATAATGGCTATTTCACTGGGCGGGAGCTCGAAGACATAGATTTCGCCACGCTATTTAGTCGTTATATACCGGCTCAATAGTCATATCGTGAAGCCCAGTTTTTTCTGATCCAGGTGTGAGTCGTCTCGGGTTTCATGCGATCGAAATTGAAGCAAGTGCGCTATAACTCGCTAAGCGCTACCAATAAAGAGAGATACGCTTGGATTGCTAAACACCTTCCAAATGCGGTTGATGAAGTAACCCGTAACCGTAAATCAAACTCATAGTGAAGAAAATTCACCAAACACCTGCATCACGTCGTTACTCTTTGGGCGAGTAGGGTGCCGGGTTTAGACGAGAAGAAGAATGGCTATAATTCGTAAATCCGAGATACTCCGCCGCTACAACGCCGCACAAACAACATTATTAGAAGAGGCCAGTGAACGACGCTGGGCAGCAGATAGCCTTCAAAAAGCATTTGAATCATTCTCTTTTTCTGAGCATTATGACATTTTTCTTTCTCATGCATATTCGGATGCGCGAATAGTAAAGCAAATCAGAGGCATGCTAATAGAAAAAGGGTATTCCGTATATGTTGACTGGATTGAGGATGAGCAGTTGGATAGAGGAAAAGTAAGCGAATATACAGCGACAGTGCTGAGAAATAGAATGAATAACTGCTCATCTTTAATCTATTTAACTTCAGATTCCGCAGAAAAATCGGTTTGGATGCCATGGGAATTGGGGTATATGGATGCGCGTACTGGAAGGGTATCCGTTGCGCCAATTATCGAAGATGATGAAGAGTTTGACGGAAGAGAATACCTTGGCTTATACCCTTATTTAGATCTAACTGGAGATAGTTTTTATATACATAGAGGAATCGGATCCTGGGTTACGCTTGGAGATTGGATGCAAGGGGAAAAGCCGAAGTGAAGCAGGATATACCTAATCGGGAAGCCGAGGGTTTCTAAACCTCAGCCCCCACAACACCCTGCATGCGGGACCACACAGGGCGTTTCCAGGAAATGTTTAGAGTAAAATGGCCGATTACCTCCTTCTTACCCCAATGACGGCTTCGATTTTGCACCAACGCTCCTGGGCCCGGTCGGATATAGAGCAGTTGAGCTGCACAGGCTCCTCATTGATTTCCGAGTTCAAGCCTTCACCGTGTCCCAGCCATTACGCTGGGCATTTGGCTGCTATGCCGTCTGCTGACTTCTTCTCAATCGCCGGTGGGGTTATCCCCATCGGCGCTATCGGTGTCCACCTCGTTCACTCGCAACCGCCGATGGCAACGGCTGCGCCCAGGCTTGATCGACCAGAGGCCTGACTGGTAATTGACTGATCGCTTGTTGAGCAGATCTCCCCAGATAAGAGCATGCACTGTCACTGCACTGCTGCATCATTTAGATCACCTGGCTTCGTCGTCTTGTACCAACTGGCCTCCAGCCTACGCCTCATATGATGCTCTTGTTCATCAGCTCGCAGCTTTGCTAGCGGCTTCCTTCAGACCAGCCCTCGCGGGTTGGCTCTTGCCATCCGCTAGCGGTTAGCGTTCAATCGGGTAAAACCGACTGAGCGGTAATCTTCCCACAGGGAACTTTCACCCCATTAGTTCATGCCCATGCTGGGCGTACATAAGGCGCTTCTGTCGGACAAATTTTCCGCTGCTCTCCAAATTTGCCGCAGAGCGCGGCGTTAATCGTCCTGCCTTAATGTTCGCTTTGCGACCAAAGCTACGGGCGGCCAATTTATTGTGGCATCCTCCAGCTACAGTATGAGTATGGTGGTACGACCATTGCTCACTTTTAAGCATCCCCGAGGAAGTTATCTGTATCTGTGCTCTCACTGGATCACATCGCTGGTCGTGAAATACCTCGGGTGAATCGCCGCTTGCGGCGAGAGGGCAGAGCCCTTGGAGCAAGTGCTCCTATTTTACACACCAAATTACATACCGTGTAAAAACTAAAAATGCCCCAAAAGCCTTTGCTTATGGGGCATTCACTCACTCACCAACAGAAGTACACAAAATTCACTATATACTCCGCCTGAGTGGACATTGATCACGAAAAGGCACAGGCCCTTGGCATAGAGTTGTCCGAGATCAGTCGACTTCTGTCGGTGACCTGGGGCTCGCAATACGTTAACGATTTTCTCCATGAGGGGCGGGTCAAGCGAGTCTATGTTCAGGGTGATGCCCCTTTCCGGATGCTGCCTGAGGATTTTGAGGCGTGGTATCTGCGAGCCGGTAACGGAGAGATGACCCCGTTGAGCGAAGTGACGAACGGACGCTGGGAGTATGGCTCACCGCGCCTTGAGCGTTTCAACGGTGTTCCGTCCCGCCAGATTCAGGGTGAGCCGGCACCGGGGTACAGTACCGGTGAGGCCATGGCGGAGGTCGAACGTTTGATCGCTCAACTCCCGGACGGTGTGGCCGGCGCCTGGAGCGGCCTGTCCTATCAGGAGCGCCAGGCTGGTGCCCAGGCATCCCTGCTTTACGCGCTGTCGGCACTGGTGGTGTTTCTGGCGCTCGCCGCGCTCTACGAAAGTTGGACCATACCCATTTCCGTGATGCTGGCGGTGCCCTTGGGCGTACTCGGGGCGGTACTTGCAGCGATGGTTCGCGGGCTTCCTAACGACGTCTTCTTCCAGGTTGGCATTCTGACCACCGTTGGTGTGACTGCGCGCAACGCTATACTTCTGGTGGAGTTCGCCCGAACACTCGAGGAGCAGGGAATGAAGCTGATTGAGGCAACCAAGGAAGCGGCGCGAGTGCGCTTGAGGCCGATTCTGATGACATCGGTTGCTTTCGGCATGGGTGTGTTGCCGCTTGCTTTCGCCAGTGGAGCCGGGGCAACCACGCGTATTGCGATAGGAACGGCGGTTCTCGGCGGCATGATTTCGGCAACGATACTGGCGACGTTCTTTATTCCACTGTTCTATGTGGTGGTCCGCCGTATCACGGATTTTCTGAGTGGCTCCAGAGACCAGGATGACTCGGCTGCGGCCGCTCCCGGACGTGCAGACGGAGGTGTGGCTGATGACCGTTAAGGTATTGCTGGCCACTGTGATGGCGTTGTCACTTGGTGGCTGCTCACTCGCGCCGACTGTTGAGAAACCCGAGCCGTCGGTGCCGGAAAACTGGTCTTCCGCACGACTTTCGGCGAACGAGAAACTCCCCCTGGATTGGTGGCGTGGCTTTGGCGATCCGGCGCTTGTCACCCTTGTTGAAGAGGCGCTTGGTGCCAACAGCGACCTGCAACTTGCTGCTGCCCGGGTCGCCGAGGCGCGGGCGCTCCTTACCGGCCAGCAGGCGGAACAATATCCGCTTCTGGAGGTAGAGGGCTCTGCGGTGCGCCAGGGGCCGAGTGAGGAGGTTGTCAACAGCGCTGGTGGTGGTCAACCCTTTAACGATATCCAGGTCGGTGGGGTGCTATCGTACGAGCTGGATCTTTGGGGGCGACTTGCGAATGCCAGCGAAGCAGCCCGGGCACGGCTTCTGGCCAGTGCAGCGAATCGCGAGGCCGTCCGACTAGCCGTGATTGGTGAGGTGGCCAATGGTTACTTCAATTTGCGTGCGCTTGATCGTCAGATCGACATCGCGGAACGCACCGTGTCATCCCGCCGCGAATCGGTCGCCCTGCAACGGGCCCGGTCCGAAGGAGGCGAAGTTAACGAATTGATCCTGCGGCAGGCTGAAGCCGAGCTTGCAGCCGCTGAATCCGAACTTCCGAGGCTTCGCCAGCAGCACACCCTTCAGAGAAACGCCTTGGCAGTGCTTCTGGGGCGAGATCCACAACAGATTGTACGGAGTGATATTTCCGTAGCAGATACCATTGATGAGATGAATGTTCCGGCCAGAATCCCTGCCGGACGGCCCGCGGACCTCATGGTCCGGCGACCTGATATTGCTGCAGCTGAACAGGAATTGATAGCGACCAATGCCGAAATCGGTGTTGCCCGGGCGGCGTTCCTGCCCAGGATTTCGTTTGAGGGGCTGCTGGGCCTGCGAAGTGCCTCCGGTGGCGACTTGTTCCAGGGCTCCGCATCCACTTGGCAGTTGGGCGGCTCGTTAGTCGGCCCGTTGCTGGACTTCGGGCGATCCGAGGCACTGGTCAATCAGGCGGAGGCGCGTCAACGCCAGGCCCTGATTGCGTATCGTCAGGCCATTCAAGTGGCGTTTCGGGAGGTGCTCGACGCTATGGCCGGGGTGCGTGGTACCGAAGATCGCTTGGAAGCGCAGGCCCGGCAGGTAGCAGCACTGCGAAGCACAACTAAACTTGCGCGATTGCGATTTGAGGGGGGCGCGTCCAGTTACCTGGAGGTGCTGGACGCTGAACGAAGCCTGTTTACAACCGAACTTGATCTCGTGGAAACGCGGCGTGATCAATTGCAGTCAACGGTTAATTTGTATCGAGCTCTGGGCGGGGGTTGGCAGAGTTCGCTACAATCTTCTGATTATGCAAACACTGACTGATTCAGACAGGCGTTTTATTGAGCGCCTCGGTCTTCAGGCTCAATCTGAAGGCTTTTCCCGCATCGCTGGGCAACTTTGGGCGACACTTATCGTGTCGGATGGTCCCGTCAGCTCATCGCAGCTTGTGGATACGTTGCGCGTCAGTAAGGCGAGCGTCAGTACGAATACGTGTTTTCTTGAAAGGCTCGGTATTGTTGAACGTCGAACAATGCCGGGTGAGCGCCAGGATTTTTTCGCAATTCGTCCCCATCCTTATGCTGCCTTGGTGGAAGGGCAGATAAAACGGCTCGAGGCCAGAAAGGAGGTGATTGCCGAAGCCAAGGCAACCATTACCAATGAACAAACGCTTGCCAAGCTGACTGATCTCGATCAGTTCTACACTCTGTATTATGAGAGCTCCAAAGACCTTCTGAAGCAACTGAAATCTCAAGTCCGAGGTCATAAAACAAAATAAAACCAAATAAAACCAAAGGAGTAGGCTCGAGCTTCATCCGGGCCTGAATGAAACGCTGGCTATGTCAGAGCAACCCCCGTCGGTGTTACTGCAAGGAGGGCCTGGACCGTTCTCACCGTTTGGAATGTCTTGTCAACGGCTCAAAACAAAGCAGGCTCGTCAATTTGCCTCTTGCAAACCTACCTACTGATAGGTAAATTAAGTGTCGTATGCTTAATGACCAACAGAGGTAATCAATGAAAATCTACGATATCGAAGGCTTCCCGAACCCGCTCCGCGTTCGCATCGCTCTGGCAGAAAAAGGCGCAACAAACCAGGTGGAATTCGTCCCGGTCGATGTCATGGGCGGCGAGCACCGTTCCGAGGCGTTCAAGACGAAAAACCCGGATGCCACCGTGCCCATGCTGGAACTTGACGACGGCACCTGCATCGCCCAGTGCAATGCCATCACCGAATATATCGACGGCGTCTTTGATGGTCCGTCCCTTATGGGTACAACCCCAGCGGAGCGTGCCCGTATCGCAATGATGAATCTGCGGGCAGAAAACGGTCTGATGAATGCCGTGGGTGCCTATTTCCATCACGCGACCCCCGGGCTTGGTCCGGATCTGGAAACCTGGCAGTGTGCTGAATGGGGTAATAAACAGAAAGAAATTGCCAGCGCAACCATGGCCTATCTTGACAGCGTTCTGGCGGACAACGAGTTTCTCGCAGGCGACAGCTTCTCGGTCGCAGACATCACCGCCTTTGCCGGCCTGGGGTTTGCGGATTTCGCGAAGGTGGACATTCCCGAGTCCCTGACCAATCTCCAGGCCTGGCGCGCAAAAGTCGCAGCCCGTCCTTCAATTGCCGGGTAATCCGAAACCTTCGGATTTAATGTAAGCGCTGAAAACATGAAGGGCACAAAAGGGAGGAATAACATGGAGATCAATGCAGATTTCTCCAAACCGGTGGTTATGCATTCCGACCAGATTGAATGGCAGCCCTCGCCCATGAAAGGGGTGGAGCGGCGCATGCTGGACCGGATCGGGGACGAAGTTGCCCGCGCCACGACCATCGTGCGTTATGCGCCGGGCAGTCATTTCTCGGCGCATACCCATACCGGTGGAGAAGAATTCATCGTACTCGATGGCGTGTTCCAGGACGAGCACGGTGACTTCCCTGCTGGCACCTACGTGCGCAACCCCCCAACCACGTCACATATTCCGGGCTCTGAAACGGGCTGCACGATATTTGTGAAACTGTGGCAGTTCGACCTGGCCGACCGCACCCAGTTCAGCAAGAATATGGAGGCCGAGCTGGGCGCCCCAGTGGGCGGCGTTGCCACCGCAAAGCTGCATGAGGACGATCGTGAGATCGTGACCTACAGCCAGCTCGATGCGGGGGCGACACTGACCTCTGAGGCGCCCGGCGGAATCGAACTGCTGGTGGTCGAAGGTTCGGCTATCAGGGATGGCGAGGTGCTGGCCAGGCATGACTGGCTGCGCCTCCCTGAAGGACACAGGTTGTCCGTGACGGCCGGGGATGACGGCGCCAAGATCTGGATGAAAACGGGGCACCTGCGATTTGCCGGGGCGCCGAGGGTATAAGCCCGGCAATAGCGGGATTGAAAAGGCAGACAGGTGAATAACCATGAACCGTGATACCAGAACAGCCCTGATGGATCTTGCCGAGCACACCGTCCGGTCACGGGGCTTTGACGGGTTCAGCTACGCGGATCTCGCCGAGGCCATCGGCATTCGAAAGGCCTCGATCCATTATCATTTCCCCACCAAGGCGAAGCTCTCCGAAGCCTTGATCGAGCGCTATCAGACCAGTCTGCAGCAGGGTCTGACCGAGATAGACGCCGCCCATGCCAGCGCCTGCGCGCGCCTCAAGGCACTCATTGCCCTGTACCGCGGGGCGTTGCATGATGGCCAGACCGTGTGTCTGTGCGTTGCCTTTTCGACCTGCCGCGAAAGCCTCTCCGACACCGTCATTGCCAGAGTCGGCGCCGTTCGCGCAATGGTTCTGCAGTGGATTACGGCAACGTTTGAACTGGGACAAAGGGATGGATCCGTCTCGGCCATCCTGGGTCCCGCCGATGAAGCGCAGGCGACCCTGGCGATGCTGGAAGGGGCCCACCTTGCCGCGCGCACCGAAGAAGACCTCGCCGTGTTTGATGCCGCAACGCGACTGCTGCGCGCCCGCTGCCAGTAACGACGGGACAGGAATCGCGCTTTGATGTACAGAATCGCTACGCAAATTGACTCATAACGAGCGAAAAGGAGCAAACAGATGATGAGCACCCTGAAAACAGCACTGGCAGCAGCCACGCTGTCACTCACTGTTGCAAGTACGCAGGTACTGGCAGAAACGCAAACCAGAACCATCGAGTATCAAGTCGGCGACGAGACCTTCACCGGCTACATGGCCTGGGATGATGAATTCGGGCAAAAGCGTCCGGGGGTTCTGGTGGTCCATGAATGGTGGGGGCACAATGAATTTGCCCGGAATCAGGCAGAACGACTTGCCTCGGCCGGCTATACGGCGTTTGCGCTGGATATGTATGGCTCTGGCAAACAAGCCGACCATCCCGATACCGCCCAGAAGTTCATGCAGGAAGCCACTCGGGACATGAGTCAGGTCAAGGCGCGCTTCATGAAGGCGATGGACATCCTGAAGAACCACGAAAGTGTTGATGCGTCCCGAATTGCGGCACAGGGTTATTGTTTTGGCGGCGCCGTGGTTCTCAACATGGCGCGCATGGGCGTCGATCTGGACGGCGTTGTCAGCTTCCACGGCGCGCTCGGCAGCCCCCTCACGGCTGAACCCGAGTCCGTGAAAGCCAGGATCCAGGTGTACACCGGCGGTGCCGACAAGCTGGTCCCCTCGGATCAGGTCGCGGGCCTGGTCAAGGAGATGCAGGATGCCGAAGTCGACCTGACACTGGTGAGCTTTCCCGGAGTACTGCACTCATTCACCAACCCAGGCGCCGACAAGATCGCCGAGGAGTTCGGCATGCCGGTTGGTTATGATGAAGAGGCTGCCAGCCGTTCCTGGGATGGCACCATGCGTTTCTACAAGGCCATCTTCACCCAGTAACACAAGCGAGTGCAAACAAACCGAAACCGGCAGTATTTACAGTGAATTCTGGAACACCAACCGAAAAGCATGATGAGGTGCAACATGGCAACTGAGAGTTTACCACTGTTCGATGGAGACAATCGTCCAGGCTACAAGTCGCTGGGCAACTCGGGGCTGTTCGTATCCGAACTGTGCCTGGGCACCATGACCTTCGGCGGCGATGAGGACATCTGGGGCCTGATCGGCCAGTTGCAGCAGGAACAGGCCGACGAACTCGTGAAGATCGCCCTGGAGGCGGGGATCAACTTTATCGATACCGCCAACATCTATGGTTTCGGCGCCAGTGAGCGCATCGTCGGCCAGTCCCTGAAGAATCTCGGCGTTCGCCGCGAAGATGTGGTGCTGGCGACCAAGGTGCTTGGCCCCATGGGGGCTGGCCCCAATGCCCGTGGTGCTTCCCGCGGCCATATAATGAGCGAATGCAAGGCGAGCCTGGCGCGCCTGCAAACGGATTATATTGACCTGTACCAGATCCACGGTTTTGACCCGGCCACACCGATCGAGGAAACTCTGGAGGCACTGAACACCCTGGTGCAGCAAGGCCATGTGCGTTACGTGGGCCTGTCCAACTGGGCCGCCTGGCAAGTGATGAAAGCCATCGGCATCACCCGGGCCCGCAACCTGTGCCCGATCATATCCATGCAAGCCTACTACACCCTCGTAGGTCGCGATCTGGAGCGGGATATTATTCCGATGCTGGAATCTGAGAACGTCGGTCTGATGGTGTGGAGCCCACTGGCCGGGGGTTACCTGTCCGGTAAATACGAGGGGCCGGACGTTTCCGAAGAAAACCGGCGCGCCAAGTTTGACTTTCCGCCCGTCAACCGCGAGCGGGGCAGCGAAGTCATCAAGGTTATGCGGGAGATTGCCGATGGCAAACAGATCGACGGCGAACCGGTCAATGTGGCACAGATTGCCCTGTCATGGCTGCTACACCAGAAGCCTGTGACCAGCATCATCGTTGGCGCCAAGCGGCCCGAGCAGCTCAGGGACAATATCCGCGCGGCCCAAATCCGCTTGTCCGACGATGAACTGGTAGCCCTGGATGAAGTCAGCCGCCTGCCCGAGGAGTACCCGGGCTGGATGATGAAGATGATGGCGGGGTACCGGGATCCGGTAAAGCCGGGAGAATGATGTCGCCAATTGATATCACGGGTAGCCGCGCCGCTCTGGTGCGGCTACCGGGGGAGGAGAGCATGAATATATTGTAAAACGCAGAAGCGCATGCCCACTGATCGCTTTATTGGATTTGCCGGCTGTTGCTGAGGCTGAGTTAGGCTGATCGATTCCATTTTAATGTTCGCGCTGGACCTGTCTGGAATGTAACCCCTGCTTATACAGGTCTCTTTACAAGTTATAGGTTTTGACAACCCTCGAGATCCCCAGTACCGATAAGCCCGAGACTCACTCTAAAAAGTCGCAAAGTGCGAAATGTCAATCATGCATTTCAACTTCCGGCAATGGCAATGCCTGGCTCTACTGCCGTTAAGTTGCGTCAAGAAAGCCAGATTCCTGAAAGGACAAGCAACATATACTCCTATCCGAAACCAACGTGTGCCTTTCCCCAGACAGAAGCACCGGCGTATAGACAAAAACAAAGAGCTATGGAGTGTATTAATGGCGATCTTCCCCCGGTTTTCGGTAAGGGCGATATCCCTTACAGTTGCAATACTTTCCGCAGGATTCTCTCTTTCTGCCCAGGCCAGCATGGGCAACATCGGCACCACCTACGGGGTAATGGCGGTCGACGTGGCCACAGCTCAGTCTCTCTCAATGTTCAATGATCAGGTGTCTGCCACCTACTATAACCCTGCATATCTGACAAAAGATCCCAAGGGTGAGCTGACCGTTGGCCTGCTTCATGCTGAACAGGAACTAAGGGCGGAAAGCCCTCAGCGCAATAGCGATATACTCGCCGATTCTCCGAGCCAGCATGTGCTGATCGGCATGAAAACCAATCTCACCTCAATGACTCGTTCTGACCATCCGATCTATCTTGGCTTCATCGCGGGAGTGGAGAAATACGGCAAGGAACTGCTGGCTTTTTCTTCAAATACATCGGAAAGCGGCCAGTTCCTGGAGTACGGCAAGGAGCCCCTGTTCCTCAATATCGGTGCTGCCACCACTATCTGGCGTGGTATTGATGCCGGCATTTCGGCAAGGATCACGCTTGAAGCCAAAGCCGACCTCGATGCGATATCGAACCTCGCCGGTGAGACACAGCGTGAGCGCCTGTCTGTTAATGCCGAGCCCTCTGTAAAGTCAATTGTCAGTACCTCCATCAACTGGGGCAAAACCTTCTGCCCTGAAAATGGCTGTTGGTTGAGCGGCTGGGAAACGGCCCTGGCCTACCGGGCAAAATCAGCATCTTCCACTAGCGTCGATGCAAACATCATTGTCAGCCAGACGATTCCCGACCCGGGACTTGCCCTTGCGGTCACGACGATCGACTCCTTTCAGCCGGAAACCTGGGTCATCGGCACTCAGTATCAAGGTGACGGCTGGCGCATTGGCGGCAGTATCGAACAACAGAACTGGTCAGAACTGGAGGACGAATTTGCCGGCGACACCATTAAGGATCAGGCCAGCCTTTCCCCCGCTGCCCGGATGCAGTTTGACGACATCCTGGTCCCTCGTATCGGTGGCGAGTACAGGTTAAATGATAACTTCATGTTCCTTACTGGTGTCGCCTACAGAGAATCCCCCCTGAAAACCACTCGAAACCGGGAAGTTAACTACCTGGATACCGACAAGATCTCTATTGGACTTGGCCTCAGTGCAACGTACAACCGTACCCGTTTTCTGGCCTACCCCGTTCGCGTGGACCTCGGTTACCAGTATCAGATGCTGCAAAAGCGCGACTTCACCATTGTTGATTTCAACGGAAACGAAGAAGACGTTACTGCGGATGGCGATATTCACGTGTTCAGCGGCTCAGTTACGCTGAAATTCTGAAGAGGTGCGGCATGAAAAGAACAATTATTGCATTGAGTGTCACCACGTTACTCGCAGGCTGTGGCGGTGACGAGCAAACAATGACCCAAAGCTCAACACCCGGCTCGCTAATGTTTGCCTATCCGGCTGACTCAATGTCGTCAGGCAGTGATCAGCCCGATGTCACGTCCACCGTTCCCACAACGGCACCTGTTTTCCTGCGTTTCAACAAGTCCATCGACACACCGTTGACTGACATTCCCGATTCTCTGATCCTGAAGGATGCCACCGGAAACGAGGTTACCCTCACCGACGTGATGTTTACTGATGAAGACAAGATGGGGCTTGCGGCAAAGCCGGACAAGGCGCTTGCGCCGGGAACCAGCTACACCCTGACCTCAGAGGGCCTTCAGGCTGGCGGCACACCGGTGTCACTGACCGCAGATGGCATCAGATTCAGGACAGAACCGGCCACATCCGGCCCTATCCTGAGCCAGACCGAAGGCACCGGATTTGAACTGGCGCGAGCCATTCCGGACGGAGGGAACGACTACCCCGTCACGGACTTTACGACATTCCGGCTTCAGTTTACCGAGCCCCTCGACCCGCAATCGGTGGTTTACGGCCAGACCATCCGCCTGACGGACCAGGACGGTGAACCGGTGAATGCCGAAGTATACGCCAAGGGCCACCGGGTCACGGTGGATCCGGAAGGCTACCTGGATCCGGGCCTGACCTATAACCTGACCGTGACTACCGGCATCAAAAGCGCTCTGCTCGATGATGCCCTGTCCGAAGATCACACACTGACCTTCAACCCGATCGATTCCCGCTCCCCGACGGGCAAGCGCCAGATCATGGGCCAGGTAGCTGAAAGCATACCCGGCCAGTTGCCACTGACCGGTGCCGATTACAACTCGGTAAACCTGAGCTCCCTTCTTCTGGGCCCGAACAACCCGACCAGTGTCACCGGCACCGTGTTCGCGGAACTGGGCTTTATTCCCAAATTTGAAGCGGCGGGCCAGAGCATTCCCCTGAGGATCGACCGGGGCACCTTGCTCACCGGAAGCTCCGTGGTCGTCAAGGTCGCCGGCGCCGTGCCGGCCGGGTTCGAATCCGAAGCCGTCGAAGTTCGCTTTCTCTCGGATGCCAATGGTTTCCTGATGCCCAACCCCTATACCGATGCAGTGGATGCACCCCGGGTGCTCGAGCTCTACATCGATATGGCCCTGAATACCGGGAACACTGTTGCCAACGGCGCCCTTGGCCAACAGCTCATGCACGTGCAGCTCGTGGGCACCGCCATCGTCGAGGACGGCAAGCTGAGCATCGAAGCCGTTGGCGTTATTGAGCCGGACGTGATGGGTATTGACACGGCCTCAGGCCTGATCTCCTTCAAGCTGAACGGCTTCCGCAACGTCGAAGATGCCCCGCTGCAGGCCGACTTCGCGGACACCGAAGCGCCCTTCATCACGAGCTGGGTGCCCGGCACTGACAATCAGGCCAGGCTTCGCCCGGGCGACAATCTGGTGATCTACTTTAACGAACCGCTGCTCCCATCATCTATCAATTCCGACAACATTCAGCTGGAAAAGGATGGGGTGCTGGTTGATGCGAACCTGAAGGCCGATGGCGGCAGTGTGGTGATTCATCCGGCGGAACCATTGGTGCATGGCGCAAGCTACGTTCTCAGGCTCAATCCCAATGGGGCTTCGTCGCAAAACGGGTCCGGTTTGCGGGACCTGGCCGGAAACACCTTTGCCAGCCAGATTGCCCTGCCGTTCCAACTCAGCCCGACCGAGCCGGGCACGCCAATGGACCAGTCGCCGCTTGCGCTGATAACCCGGCCCGGTTATCCCTGCGCCAAAGCCGGCATTGATATCAACGCCGGCAACCAGGGACGTTGTGCCGGGGGCAAAGCCGATGACGACTTGCTCCCCCTTGGTCAACTCGAAACCGACAAGCCCATTATCGTCCGTTTTTCCCTTAACATGGACCCACAAACCATCGTCCCCGGCATCACTCTGACGGTTGAAAGGCAAACGGATACTGGCCAATGGGAGGAAATTGCGACCTCCGAATACACCCTCACGACCGAGCCACGGTCCCTGACCATTACGCCCCTGGTTCCGTGGGAGACAGGCAGCCTCTACCGCTATACGCTGAATGCCGCCAATGATGACAACTCAGTGATAAAGTCAACTGCGGGGCTGCCCCTGCAAACCGTCCTGCTCACCCAGGGTAAATGGGATGCAACCCACAGAACCGAGGGCGGCACGGCGCTGGTGAACTACTTCACCGGTATCGAGAAGAAGACTGCCACCTACCTGCCGCTGAGAAACCTGCCGGCGGCCGATGCCAATGCGGATCTGGACTATACAAAAGGTCTTGAGGCCGGCTCTCAAACAGGAGAAAGCGTTGCCAACGCGGTAGGCTTGGCATCCAATGGAGTCGAGTCACTGAATCCTCCTCAGCAAGATTCTCTTGTGGTTGACGCTGAAATTGGATGTGAAGTCGGGCAAAGCTGCCGGGAAGACAAATTCATTTATCTGACAGCCATGCTTGATACCTTCGTGGCAGGAACACCGGACGACCAGGGCAGGGTACCGGTGGAAATTTCGCCATCTGTGTTAGCCACCACATCCAGCGATGTGTGGGTCAAAATAGATACTGCGTTACTGGATGCATTTGCAAGCATTGGGCTTGCAGACACCGGCATTGAGGCTAACGAAAGTATCTCGACCGGTCCGCTCATGATGCGCATAAGATACCCAAGGGATGAAAAGGGGAATGTCAAACCGCTGACGGGCTTTCTATACACCAATGAGCAGGGCCAGTTTACCTTCGAGCTCAGTCTGGACGTATATCTGGATGCACCTTACCTCAACCCAAGCATTGGCCCGGCCGAGCTTGACCATAACCTGCGCAGCTATCCCATTCAGGACCTGGGTGGTGACCGCTTGACGCTGAGAGGGCCTGTGACCTTTCTCCAGGATGGCCGCATACAGATCCAACTGCTTAATGTCGAGAGGGTCCCGATTGACGTTGAAGTGCGAGGAGATATTACGCTCAACTCGAATAATGTAAGTGGTATATGCAGTCTGGTTCCTAACCTTTGTAACCCGATCATCAATCTTTTGGGGCTGAATGCAGACACCGTTATCCATCTTGAAATCCCTCAAGGTAAGCTTTCTCTCACCTATCTCTCACCAACCACACAGCAGTAACCCCAAGAAGCCCTGGTTCAACAGCCAGGGCTTTTTGCTTCAGCCTGAGAAAATCGAAGGGAAGATTGCAGTCAGGGAGGCCGTTTTGACCAGGAGGGGTGGATTGCACTCACAAAGCCACTGCGATGCCCTATTTTCCTACCTCAGAGGCTTGAGCATTTAAATATTCCAACAGATCATTCAAGCTGTGATGATACATGCCGTAGAACTTCTCCAGCTCAGCCAGTTTGGCCCGATTGCGGTCATTCGTGATCGTCGACCTGGCTTCCGCGACGACCGATTTTGCGGTCTGATATCTTTTTATCTGGCCTTCCAGGAAAGCAGCATAAGGGTTGGGACGAATTGAAAAAATCCTGCCGTTCACCTAACGCTGAACGACGTTCGACAATGCCCAACCGTTCAAGAAAGCAGGTATTCGTACTCACGCTGGTCTTACTGACGCGCAATAGTCCTACCAACTCTGACGAACTGACCGGGTCATCAGACACGATGAGGACCGCCCAGATTTCTCCTCCTATACGAGAAAGCCCGTCTGATTGGGCTAACTGGCCCATGCGTTCAATAAAGCGCGTATCTGATTCAGTGAGTGTTTTCATAGTTAAAGGGGCCATGCGGACCCTGCCAAACCAGCGCATCTGAACGCGTCTTGGCGCTTTTCCAGGCGGCTGGTGTTCAGGGTCCGTCGGAAATGTGCCAGAGCAAACCCGAAAAGGGCAGCCCCGACAAAGGCGATGGCCAGGAACTGCGGCCAGACGGTGGCGAAGCCCGCGCCACGATAAAGGATCGCCTGGGCCAGCATGATGTCCCGGACTGAACTTCACGGATGAGCGGGCTATAAGCGTTGCCCTCCCGGGTGATTTCGTCAGTCACTCTAATAACATGTTCCAGTCTAAACTGTGGGGCCGATCTAATCTAAGCATTCGCTCTTTAACCGAAACCAGAGGGCATAAAGCGCCGGGACAAACAATAGCGTAATCAGAGTGCCGACCGCTACGCCACCGATAAGCACATAAGCCAGCGGCCCCCAGAACAGGTCAAAGGTCAGAGGTACAAACGCCAGAACGGCCGCCAGGGCGGTGAGTACCACGGGGCGGGCACGCTGGACTGCCGCTTCGACAACGGCTTCCCGGGCAGCCATTCCTGCTTTGAAGTTGTCCTGCACCTGCTGCGTCAGAATCATGGTGTTTCGCATCAGGATGCCGCCCAGGCCAATCAACCCCAGCAGCGCGGTAAAGCCAAAGGGTTGATTAAACAGCAGCAGAGCCAGCACAGCCCCAATCAGCCCCAGTGGCGCGGTGGCAAGAACAGTCAATGTGCCGATAAATGAACGCATCTGAAGCATGATAAAGATCAGCATCAACGCCAACATCACCGGTTGTAATGTCTGGATTGAAGCATTGGCTTTGGCTGATTGTTCCACCGTACCGCCAATTTCAATACGGTAACCCTCCGGCAACTGTTCACGCAGGGCTGTCATCGCACTCCAGATTTCCTTGGTGACATCCGGTGGCTGGGCACCTTCTACATCGGCCTGAACGGCCAGGAAGGGGTCACGGTTGTAACGCTTTATGACGGGGTCCTCGTAACGAACCTGCCACTTGCCCAGTTGCTGTACGGAAAGTTTGCGGCCGTCGCGGGTTTTGATCTCAAGATCTTCCGGCATGATCACTTCGCCACGTGCATTACGCGCCACCAGTTGAACGCTCCTTATGCCCTGGCGCAGTTCGGTGACGGCCACTCCGCGAAGTTGGAACTGGAGTTGCCGGGCAACCTCTGCCGGGGTCAGGCCCATCCAACCCAGATTTTCCGGGTCCATATCAAGATAGAGCGTGGGTACGCGCTCGTCCCATTCGAGATGCGGCATGACGATGTTCGGATGCCCGGTCATGAGAGTCCGGATCTGGTGCGCGATCTCTCTGAGCTGATCGGCTTCCGGACCCAGCACACGAAAACTGACCGGCCAGACCACCGGCGGACCGTACAGCAAACGCGTTACACGCACTCGTGCCTCCGGAAATTCACCCGCCGCGATTCTGGCTTCCAATGCCGAGATGATGCGATCGCGCCCTTCAACGTCCTCCCCAATGGCAATCAACTTGGCAAATGCCGGGTCCGGCTGCTCGGGGTTGGCCGATACGAAGAATCGCGGTGCACCGGCTCCGATGTAAGCGGAAAGGCTTTTCACCTCCGGCATGTCCATCAGAATTGCTTCCAGGCGTCTGACACTTTGATCCGTGGTGGCAATAGCGCTCCCCTGCGGAGCATAGACACTGATCAGAACTTCAGGGCGATCAGAACTGGGAAAAAATTGCTTCTGCACCTGGGTTGCCATCCCGAAAGCACTGATCGCCAGCAAACCCACTGTGATAAAAACGACGGTTTTCCGGTACTGAACACACGCTGTGATCACCCCACGCAACCGCTGATAAAACGCGCTTTGGTAAAGGTCCTGGCCCATATGCCCGGTGTAATCGGGCAAGAGCTTGACGCCCAGATAAGGCGTAAAAGTTACCGCCACCACCCAGGAAATCAACAACGAAAAAGCCAGCACCCAGAAGATGTTGCCGGTGTATTCTCCCACTCCGGACTGGGCAAATCCGATGGGGACAAATCCGGCCACCGTCACCAGCGTACCGAACAGCATGGGCGCGGCGGTTACGCTCCAGGCATGACTGGCTGCCCGTACCCGGTCCCAGCCGCTCTCCATCTTCACGATCATCATTTCAATGGCGATGATCGCATCGTCCACTAACAGACCCAGTGCGATAATCAACGCACCCAGGGTGATGCGGTCCAGGTTTATGCCCGCCATTTTCATCAACAAGAAAGTCAGGCCGAGGGTCACAGGAATCGCAATGCCCACCACCAAACCCGCGCGCAGACCGATCGCCAGTATGCTGACCCCCATCACGACGACCAACGCAACCAGAAACTTGACCTGAAAAAGATCAACCGCCTGAGTGATGGCTTCCGCCTGATCGGTCAGGGTCTGTATTGACATTCCCAGCGGCAGCCTGCCCTGTTCGGCACTGACAAACTCGCGCAGCCGCTCACCAAACTCCAGGCCATTTTCACCCGCGCGCATGACGACACCTAACAGGATCGCATCCTCACCGTTGGAGCGGACGATGTAGCTCAAAGGATCTTCATAACCTAAACGCACCTCGGCCAGATCAGACACGGTGATAAGCTGGTCTCCGATACGCAGAGGTACTGAGGTGAGGCGCTCAAGGTCAGACAGGTCGATGTTGCTGCGGACATAAACCCGCGGGCCGGCAAGATCAACAAAGCCAAGAGGCTGAAGACGGTTGTTGGCCTCTATCGCCTGCAACACCTCTTCTGCCGACAAACCGAGGTTGTTGAGCCGGTCCTGATCAAATTCGAGATACACCCGCTCAGGACGCTCCGCCAGGAGCTGTGCTTTTTGCAAGCCGGGCAGCCGTTGCAGGCGATCCCGTATCGATTCTGCCTCGCGGGTCAGTTCACGCATCGGCAGCCCAGGTGCCGTCAGGGCAAGCAGGGAGAAATACACATCCGCGAAATCGTCGTTGACGATGGGGCCGATCACCCCCCGGGGCAGGTTGGATTGCTCATCGAGCATGCGTTTGCGGACCTGATAAAAGAGATCAGGCACTTTTTCGCTGGGCGTCGAATCCTGGAATCGGATAACCATGGCGGCCTGCCCGGGCCGAATGGTTGTTTCAATGGTATCGGTATACGCCACCTCCTGAATTTGCTTTTCCAGACGATCCACGACCTGATTCTGCAGCACCTCGGGGGTTGCTCCTGGCCAGACGACAGAAACCACCATCGCCCGGACGGTGAACGCAGGGTCTTCCGCCCGACCCAGGGAGGAGAACGCGTAGAAACCGGCAACAACGGACAGCAAAAGAAAAAAGAGGGTGACCGAACGCTCGCGCACTGCCAGCGCGGAAAGATTCGGTAAGCTCATTGAGCCAGCTCCTGCACCGCCATGCCAGGCGTGAGCAGGTGTGTCCCCAACGCGACGATGGGCGTTCCCGCGTTGATATCGGCCTTGATCTGCGCATACTCTTCACCCAGATCGATCACCTCGACCGCAAGGGGCTTCACCGTGCCATCGGAGACCAACCAGACCTGTGGCGTTTGCCCTCTCTCATCGAGGGCACCCAGCGGTACGCGATGGCTGGGCGCGGTTTGCTTCTGTGCTAACCGGACACTCACCACCGAACCCAGAGTTAAAGACGAGGGGTAGGGCCCCTCCAGGCTGTATCGGGCACGCCAGCTCCGGCTTGCGGGGTCGGCAGCCCCGGCAATCTCTCTCAGGCTCACAGCAAGCTGTTCGCCAGTGGGCAAAGGAACATAACCGCGCCTGGGCGGGTTACTGCCCTCTGGTAAAAAAACCTCGACTTCCAGCGATTGATCTTCGGCCAGAACGGCAAGGGTTTGACCGACACCCACAACCTGGCCGGGTTCAACGATGACCTCAGTGACCACGCCTGCATGGGCGGCTTTCAGTTCCGCATACCCCAAGGCATTCTGAGCCTGCTGATTGCGTGCAGAAGCCGTTTGCACCTGGCTGCGCGCCTCACGCTCTGCCAACTCAAGGCGTTGCAGGGTTTGTTCGCTGACAAACTGACGCCCCACAAGTTGCTGCTGGCGCTGGAGCTCATTGGTGGTAATTGCCAGGGCCGCTTCTGCACGCTTCAGATCCGCCGCGGCTCCCTCCGCCGTTGCTACAAGGTCTCGTGTATCGAGTTTGAACAGTAAGTCGCCTTTTTCCACGCGTTGACCGGCATCAATGTAACGATGTTGAATCCGACCGGCGATCTGAAAGGCCTGAGGAACTTCGTGGCGGCCTCGCAGGGTTCCTGAAAATCTGTGCGCTGTTGGGCCGGCGTCCTTTAGTTCAACTGTTTTTACCCAGGGGATAGGGGCGCGGGCCTGTGGGGGCGGTTCCGAAGACTGCTGACAACCAGACAGAATGAGCAGCGAGATAAACAGTGTCAGCATACAGCGCATGGCAGGTGTCCCGATTAGCAAAATCAAGGTGTGGGTATCAGTTCTCGCGGTGTCCGGACAACGCAAGTTGCAGGATGGCATCGCGAACGGTTTCGTTCTGCTCCATGGGCAGGAAGTGGGTCGTACCTTCAAGAACCATGACGTCAGCCCGGGGCAGCAGGGTCTGCAGGCGTTTTCGCGCCGCCGGCGAGAAGGTTGACCCGCGCTCCGCCGCCAGCGCGATAACCGGGCACCGCAACTGACGAATACCGGGCCAGGGGTTGTGTTCGGTATGGGCAAAGGTGGTGCTCTCCCACTCCGGCGCACACGCCAGGCGAACTTGATCGTCCTGCGGCAGAAAAGCGTGTTGGATGTAGGCCTCCAGCCATGCATCGGGCCAGGTCTTGAAGCCACCGCGGCCACGATAGTTGTCCAGCGCAGCAGCGTGCGAGTCGAATACCCGGCGCCGACGTGCGGCTCCGGCGGCCAGTGACAACCGATGTGACTGGCGTAGCAGCTTGGCCAGCCACAGCTTCAGGCCCTGCCCCGGATCCATGATCACCGGTTCCGCCAGAATCAGGCCCAGCACTTTGTCTGGCCGTCGGGCAGCGGCCATGATGCTGGTGGTGGCACCGATGGAATGGCCGGCGAGCCAGACCGGCTCGTCCAGGCTATCCAGCAGAGCGATCATGTCGCGATAGTAGGTTTCCCAGCCCCGGAATGTCGAAAAGTTCGCCGCACCGGCGCTGGCCCCGTGCCCCCGCATGTCCCAGGCCAGGACATTGACGTCCGTGGCAAGCTCATCAAGGAGGGGGCGGTACAGGCGGCCATGGAAACCCGTTGCATGGGCCCAGTGCACCGTGGGGCGCGCTTTGGATTGCGGCCAACGCCACAGTGCGATCTCCGCGCCATCCGGCGCCTGGAATTGGTCGCGTTCAGGGTTGTTGTGCTTATTGTTCATGAAGATCTGCTTCTTTGGCCGCCATTGTCGGGAGCAACAACTGAACCTGACCGCTGGCGATCGGTTTGCGCTTATCGCCCTGCCAGCAAGTCACCCGGACCAGGCTGCTCCGCCTGCCTTGCCGGACAATTTCGGCGCTGGCGAACGTCGATCGGGCCTGCGCGGAGCGGAGGTAGTTAATGTGGCTGTCGAGAATGCGTGGGCAACGTTTGTCGGTATCCTGGCTTTGCGCAGCGACCCGCGCGGTGAGTTCGATCAGGGCGCCAAGCACGCCGCCATGGAGGGCGGGTAGCATAAAGTTGCCAATGAGCGCTTCACGACACGGCATATGAACCACTAGACCTACATCGTCGCGTTGAACCTCAAGCCCAAGGTGCCGTGCGTAGGGAATGCGCTCCAGCAGAGCCTGCCAGTCGGAACATTCTTTCCCGCTTTCGGTAGGGCCTGAGATGGGTTGTGCCGAATCGCCAGTCGTGCTCATGCGCCCTCCTTTTTTCGTCCACCGGCCTGGAATCGCTGGCCCTGGGTGTTGCGCATGAAGGTGGCGTTTGCCGTCGCTAACAGTGCACTATCGCTCTCGCTGAGGATGTCGCAATGGATGAACGCGACCTCGTCCGTTAAATGACGACAGGTGGCCACCGCCAAGAGGGCACGGTCGCCGATGGCGGGCCGCAGATAATCCATGCGCAGATCCAGCGTGGCAATGGGCATCAACTCCAGGGCCCCCGCGAATACCGCCAAGCCTCCGGCGGAGTCGGCCAGCGAGTAGAGCACGCTGGTGCAGATTTCTTGTGTATCCTCTTCGGCGAACATCCACGGCTGTGGGGTCAGGCGCATGCAGACCTGGTTTCCGTTCACAGAGACAACCTGCATACCCAGATCCCTGCCGTGGGGAACCTGTTCGGTAAACTGCCACGCCGTCGTCACAGCGTCACTGTGCTGAGCTCTGTTCGACTCCGTCATCAGATATGCCCACCCCGGTTTGCATTTCGCGCAGGGGTGGAAGTGGCGGGAAACAGCTGATTGTCATAGGTCATTGCCATGTCAGTTTCTTCCGAATAACATTGTTGCTGGATTTTGGTTGGTTAACCAACCAAAAGTCAAGAATCTGTTGAGGCAAATGGCACGCCACCCGTGCAATGGCGTACGATCAGTGTAACAAGTCAGGTGGTGGCCGCTCTGATGAATAACGAACTGGCTTGCTGAGGAGATACTTAAGCGATGGTTAACAGACAGATGACTCCTGCAAGCAAACTGGGCGACCAGGGCGACGTTTTGTCTAACGCAGCCCGGCTTTTTCGTGAGAAAGGCTTTGAAAGGACGTCGCTCAAGGAGATTGCCGAGGCCTGCAATATGCTGCCCGGAAGTCTGTATTATCGTTACAACAGCAAGGAAGCGCTGCTTGTCGAGCTGATGCGCCGGGGGGTGGACCTGGTTACCGCAGAGGTCGAGTCGGCTTACGCCAGTTCGGATGACCCGGTTGAACGGTTGCGTCTTTGTATCAAAGCGCATCTGCGAGCCCTGTTGGTAGATTCGGACGCGGTTTACGTGCTGCTGTTTGAATGGCGAGCGCTGGGCCCGGAGGCTCGCGAGGAAATCATCGAACTGCGTGACCAATACGAGTCCCTGTGGGCTGAGATCCTCGAAACAATGATTGAACAGGGCGTGATCCGGAAGAATGTTGACGGCCGTTTGCTCCGCCTGATCGGCCTTGGGGCGCTCAACTGGGTTGCAACCTGGTTCGACCCGAACGGGGCTCATTCACTCGACGCCATTGGCGACTTGATCTGGCAGATCGCTATGGACGGTGTGATCAATAAAGGGGGTCAGGCATAGGTTCTGGCTTCACAAACGCAAGTAGCCTCTGTTTATGATCGCTAATCATGCGGATGCACGGTTTGTGATCTGACATTTTGCCTGAATTGCTCAGGCGACTGGTCAAACCAGCGCTTGAAGGCGCGTCTGAAATTGGCACTGTCGTGATAGTTCATCAACGCGGCAATGGCCTCGATTGACAGCTGGCTGTCACGCAAGTAGGTCGCTGCCTGCTGGGACAGAATCTCGTCGCGAACTTTCCGAAAACCGCTGCGTTCCTGTTTGAGTTTGCGTGCCAGGGTGCGTTTGCTCATGAACAACGAGGCCGCTGCTTCGTCTTCACTGAGCGTTCCGGGCGGTCGGGACAACATCATCATCTTCAGCTGGGTCTGATAGCTCGGTTTATCCGACTGAAGTTGCGCAAGCATCGATTCACACTGTTGCAAGGCCAGACGATAGTTTTCGTGATTGGCGGAGGCATTCGGTTCCCGACACAACGACATCGGCAACGTAAGTTTTAACTGGTCGCAATCAAAGCGAATCTGCCCGGGCAAAAAATCGGCATACATTGCCTGATACGGGGGTTCAGGATGAGCGAAGCATATTTCAGCCTCATGCAAAGGGCGACCAATTATAAACTCGCCAAATTCAAAAAGGGCCTTAACCATCGCATCCGACAGGCACCGCTGTATGTCATCGTCCAGCGACTCCTGGTAGTCCAGAATACATTCCAGGCGCTCGTTGACTTGCCGCAAATGCAGTTGGATGAAGCTCGCGCGCGTGGGCAGAAAAGTATGAATCGCTTGCAGCGCAGTGAGAAAGTCGGGGCTGCTGTAGGCCACGAATCCCATCGCACCATGGGTTGCCGGGGTCAGTCGCTTGCCTAGCCATAACCCTAATTCCGGCTGGCCGGACAGATCCAGTGCGTTGCGCAGAATCCGCACCTGCTGCGCTGCGGTAAGCAGGCTTTCCTCGCTCAGGAATTGCGTCACACCAAGCCCGGTGCCGAGCAGCAGACGTGGCAGTTGTTTGGCTGTTAAATCGAGCTCACGTGCAATGAGCCGTGAGTAATTCGATGGAATGCCGGGACCGGGTTTTTGCAAATCACCCGTCTTCTGCGTCGTCATCATTGATCTTCCCCGTCCTGAATGAACGTCATTTTGTCTTTAAATGACCTCAGCTTGTCAAGAAATGACCTGACAGGAGTGTCGTTAGACAGACAATATCTATTACTGAAAACTACTGGCAGGAGAACAATATTGGGCAAGATTACTTTTATAGAACATGATCAAACTGAACATGTCGCTGAATTCAAAGCTGGTTCCTCGGTAATGCAAATCGCCGTTGACAATCTGATTCCCGGTATTGACGGGGATTGTGGGGGAGAGTGTGCCTGTGGTACCTGCCACGTCATCGTCTCGGACGATTGGTTCAGAAAGACAGGTACGCCTGGTGGTGAGGAAGAGCAAATGCTGTCAATGACCCCGGAGCGGGCAAGCACTTCGCGCCTGGGCTGCCAGGTGGTCATTACTGATGAAATGGACGGCATGACCGTGCATTTACCCGAGTTCCAGATGTGAACATAGGAGGACGCATGCCAACACTGTCCAAAACATTTGACGACATTCAGTCCCGAGTGATTAATGCTACCTCCAGGGTGGTGCCGATGCACAGGCAGATCCAGGGGCTGAAACTGTTAATGGGCGCCAAGAAGAAGGCCTTCGGCCCACGCCGGCCCGTGCCCGAATTTGTTGAATCAGCCATCCCGGACGTTAACACGCTGGCCCTTGAGGACATCGATGTCAGCAATCCGTTTTTATATCGGCAGGATCAGTGGCGCGCCTATTTCAAACGGTTGCGTGATGAGGCTCCGGTCCATTACCAGAAGAACAGCCCCTTCGGCCCCTTCTGGTCGGTGACTCGCTTTGAAGACATCATGTTCGTGGATAAGAGTCACGACCTGTTTTCCGCCGAGCCGCAAATCATTCTGGGTGACCCTCCAGAGGGACTGTCGGTGGAAATGTTCATAGCGATGGATCCGCCAAAACACGATGTGCAGCGCAGCTCGGTACAGGGCGTGGTGGCACCGAAGAACCTGAAGGAAATGGAGGAGCTGATCCGATCGCGTACCGGCGATGTGCTTGACAGCCTGCCTCTGGGCCAGCCCTTCAACTGGGTGCCCACTGTATCGAAGGAACTCACCGGTCGCATGCTCGCAACCCTTCTGGATTTTCCTTACGAGGAACGTCACAAGCTGGTGGAGTGGTCGGATCGAATGGCCGGTGCAGCCTCGGCGACCGGCGGCGAGTTTGCCGATGAAGAGATCATGTTTGACGACGCAGCAGACATGGCCTGGTCTTTCTCCAAGCTTTGGAGGGATAAAGAAGCGCGCCGCGCGGCGGGCGAAGAGCCCGGTTTCGATTTGATCAGCCTTTTGCAGAGCAACGATGAAACGAAAGACCTTATCAATCGCCCGATGGAGTTTATCGGTAATTTGACGCTGCTCATCGTTGGCGGCAATGACACCACTCGCAACTCGATGAGTGGTGGCCTGGTGGCCATGAATGAGTTCCCGAAAGAATTCAAAAAACTGAAGGCAAAGCCGGAATTGATTCCGAACATGGTCTCGGAAATCATCCGCTGGCAAACGCCGCTGGCCTATATGCGCCGAGTCGCCAAGCAAGATGTTGAGCTGGGCGGCCAGACCATCAAAAAGGGCGATCGCGTTGTGATGTGGTACGCCTCGGGCAACCGTGACGAGCGCAAGTTCGAGGACCCCGATCACTTCATTATCGATCGCAAGGACGCACGAAACCATATGTCATTTGGCTACGGTGTTCACCGTTGCATGGGCAACCGCCTGGCGGAATTGCAACTGCGTATCCTATGGGAAGAGATTCTCAAACGCTTTGACAAGATCGAAGTCGTCGGCGAGCCGGAGCGCGTGCAGTCCAACTTCGTGCGGGGCTATTCGGAGCTGATGGTCCAGCTGACACCAAAAAGTTAATGAACAGGCTGACCAGGATGACGACCGAACAATTTGACTATGTCGTGGTTGGCGCGGGCTCGGCCGGATGTGCTGTCGCCAGCCGCCTGTCGGAGAGCGGTCGCCATTCTGTGCTGCTGCTTGAAGCCGGTCCGGAGAGCCGCCGCAACCCTTTCGTGAACATGCCGCTGGGTTTCCTGCAGCTGATGTTCAGCCGCCGCTACAACTGGCAGTTCAATACCGAACCGCAGCGTCACATGCACGACCGGGCGCTTTTTCAGCCGCGGGGCAAGATGCTTGGCGGTTCCAGCGCCATGAACGCGCAGGTCTATATTCGCGGGCATGCCCGGGACTACGACGAGTGGGCACGGCTGGGGTGCAACGGGTGGTCATACGCCGAGGTGTTGCCCTACTTCCGCCGATCGGAACATTTCGAGCCCAAACTTACGCTGAATGAGGCAGAATTTCATGGTCAGGGTGGTCCGCTGAACGTTGCCGAGCGGCGCTATACCAATCCGCTGAGCATTGCGTTTGTCGAGGCGGCAACCCAGGCGAAGTACCGGCTCAATACAGATTTCAACGGCAGTGAGCAGGAGGGCGTGGGCTTCTACTACGCCTACCAGAAAGACGGCACACGCTGTAGCAATGCGCGGGCGTATCTGGAACCCGCTGCGGGGCGCTCCAACCTGACGGTTTGCAGCGGCGCGCATGTCACCCGGGTGCTACTCGAAGGCACCCGCGCCACCGGTGTCGAATACCGCGATACAACGGGGCAGACGCAGGTTCGTGCCAGGCGCGAAGTTGTGCTCTGCGGCGGCGCGTTCAACTCGCCGCAACTGCTGATGCTGTCCGGGGTCGGTCCGCGGGAGGAACTGTCCCGGCATGGCATAGAACTGCGCCATGCGTTGGAGGGCGTCGGGCAGAATCTCCAGGATCATATCGACGTGTTCGTGCGCGTCAGCGCCCGCAGCCGCCAAAGCATCTCGATGCATCCGAGCTACTGGCTCAAGGGGCTGTGGGGCGCTCTGACGTATCTGAGCGGCCGGCGGGGCGTGCTGTCGAGCAACGGCGCCGAGGCCGGCGGGTTCATCCGCTCCCGGCCCGAGGAGCCGATACCCGACCTGCAGCTGCACTTCGCGCCAATGCTGTACGACGATCACGGGCGAGACCTGAAGACCGCGATGAGCGGTTATGGCTACGCGGTGATGATCTACGGGCTCAGGCCGTCGTCGCGCGGGCGCGTTGGCCTGCACAGTGCCGACCCGTTTGCAGCGCCGCTGATCGACCCCAACTACATGGCGGATTCCGCCGATGTCGAGCGACTGGTGCGCGGGGTATATCTGGTGCGCAAAATCCTGGCGCAGCCTGCCTTTGCACCGCACCACGAGGCTGAGGTCTCGCCCGGGCCGGCGCTGCAGAATGACGACGACCTCGCCGAATGGGTGAGGCGCAGCGGTGAATCGGCTTATCACCCGGTTGGCACCTGCAAGATGGGTGTCGATCCGATGGCAGTGGTCGACCCGCGCCTGCGCGTGCATGGCCTGCAGTGCCTGCGGGTGGTCGATGCCTCCATCATGCCGACGCTGGTCGGCGGAAACACCAATCAGCCGGCGACCATAATCGGCGAGAAAGGCGCCGCGATGATACTTGAGGATGCCGGGGAGACGGTCGGCTAGCGCTGCGGGGGCATCCCGGCGCACAGCTGGCATCCGGACTTCTGATCAATCTGATCCCAGAGAACAACAGGCAGAGACAGACTATGGCAAACCAACAGAAAGAGACGACAGTCATCGTTGGCGGCGGGCACGCAGCGGGTGCGCTCCTGACAACCCTGCTGCAAAAAAAATATCAACAGGAAGTGATTCTGGTGGGCGAAGAACCACATCCACCCTATCAGCGGCCGCCCCTGTCCAAGAACTATCTGGCAGGAGAGGTTGATCAGGCGTCGCTGTACCTGAAGCCGCGCTCGGTGTACGAGAACGCCGGCCATCAGTTGCGGCTTGGTGTGCGTGCCGAACAGATTGATCGGGACAACAGGACCATCAGCCTGTCGGACCAGAGCACATTGAAATACGATCGACTGGTTCTGGCCACGGGGTCCCACGTCCGAAGCCTGAACGCACCCGGGGCTGACCTGGAGGGCATTTATTATCTGCACGACATAGCTGACTCGGATGCCCTGCGTGAAGAATTGCTCCCGGGGAAGCGCCTGGTCATCGTGGGTGGTGGTTACATTGGACTTGAGGTGGCAGCCAGTGCCACCAAAAAAGGCGTTAATGTCACAGTACTGGAAGCGGCCGAGCGTCTTATGCAGCGTGTAACAGGCCCGGAAATCTCAGAGTTTTTTTACACCAAACACAGCAGCGCCGGCGTGGATCTGCGGCTGAACACGGCGGTAACCGGTTTCGAAGCGGGCGATCAGGGGCATGTGGCTGGCGTGACCTTGGCGAGCGGCGGCACTGTACCGGCCGACATCGTGCTCGTTTCAGTGGGTGTTGTGCCGGAAACCGCCCTGGCTGAGGCCGCCGGCCTGCCCTGTGATGACGGCATTATTGTTGACGAGTTTACCCGCACAGAAGATCCCGCCATCCTGGCGATCGGCGACTGTACCCGCCACCGGAATCTTTTCTTCGAGAAGATGCAGCGCCTTGAATCTGTCGCCAACGCGGTTGATCAGGCCCGGACAGCGGCGGCAACCCTGATGGGCGAGGAGAAACCCTATAACAGCGCTCCATGGTTCTGGTCGAACCAATATGACGTGCGTCTGCAGATGGTGGGGTTGTCGCAACATCATGATCAGCGTGTGCTGCGCGGAAGCCCGGAAGACAAGGGATTTGCGGTGTTCTATCTCCGCGATGGCTGTGTCATTGCTGTTGATGCGGTCAACCTGCCCATCGCTTTTATGGTCGGCAAGACCCTCGTTCAACAACGCAGGCAGGTCAATCCTGAAATGTTGAAGGATCCGGATATTGAACTGAAGTCCTTGGTGAGCGGTCAGTCCATAAATTGAAATTGACGACCGAGTAGAGCTGTGCCCTTAGTTTGCCCAAAATTGCGAAAGCAATGCACAACTCATACGGCCTATGGATATCATATCCTACGACCGACAGCTTTCAGTGAGCGCAAAGGATGCGTGAGCCACAACCGGCGGAATTTCCCGTAGCCAGACACATTACTGTTGCTCTGGTAAACCGAGAGCACCATAGCGAATGATATGGACTCCCCCTGCTCCCACGGCATCGATGTGCCACATTGAAGGTGTCTGACATCTTCAATCAAAAGCAGGAGGAGTCATCATGAATGTTACAACCATTGGCATCGATCTGGCGAAAACTGTGTTCAGTATTCATGGCACCGATCAACACGGCAAGGTCGTGGTTCGCAAACGACTGAACCGGCCCAAGCTGTTGCCTTATATCGCTCAGCTCCCACCCTGCCTGATTGGCATGGAAGCCTGCTCGGGTGCCCACCATTGGGCTCGGGAAATGACCAAACTCGGCCACGATGTCCGAATCATTGCACCCCGGTTTGTCGCGCCCTATCGCAAGAGCAGCAAGAACGACGACAACGATGCCGAGGCCATCTGTGAGGCAGTAGGTCGGCCGAATATGCGGTTTGTTCCAATCAAGACCGAAGACCAGCAAGCCGTACTGTGCCTGCATCGTATTCGCCGTGGACTGACCAAAGAACGCACCGCGCAGATCAATCAGATTCGTGGGCTGCTGGCCGAGTTCGGACTGATCATTCCCCAGGGCCGTTACGCCGCACGGCGCCGGGTTCCCGAAATCCTGGAGGATGCCGAAAACGACTTACCCATGCTCGCTCGCCGCTTACTAATCAGAAACAAAGTAAGCGAACATCACCCGGCGATATACGCCAGGTCCGGATGACCGAAAAAAGACTTCAATAACCGGGGTAGTTTCTGTAACCGCCGAAGTTGTCGATAAACGA
>Ga0189289_10251_pt1 | contig 37838 bp, 32 predicted proteins | sample UW106minimetaG_FD_130313 | JGI IMG/M metagenome (GOLD analysis project Ga0189289, IMG submission 130313) | Marine microbial communities from the Costa Rica Dome - UW106 mini metaG | ecosystem: Environmental > Aquatic > Marine > Oceanic > Photic zone | place: Costa Rica: the Eastern Pacific...
CGGAGCGCTGCTGGAGGGTGGTGGTCATGAGAACGGAAAGAAATGTTCCCGAAGGAACGGTTTAAGGAAGGGCAGGAAAGCCCTGCCTGGTTGCGAGTGTAACGGAAGTTTGCGCTGTGTGTCGCAAGCTTTATGAAGCTCTTGTGAAGAGAGCCTCGGCGCCTTTGGGTGTCGCGCTTGTTAGCGTCCCGAAACCTCCATGGCAGCTGACTTGGCACCACAGCAAGAACGGGTGTTACTGGTGCGGCTGCCCTGCAATCCGATCTTTCCGATCGGTCCGATCTATCTCGCCGACCATCTGCACAAGTGCTTTCCAGAGATGCCTCAGCGCATCCTGGATCTTGCGGCTTTACCAGTGCTCGACGTGCATCGCGTGCTTGACGCGACCGTTGACCAATTTCAGCCCACGCTTCTGGTGTTCTCCTGGAGAGACATCCAGATTTATGCCCCGGTCGACGGGCGAGGGGGCAATCCTCTCCAGAATTCGTTTGAAGTCTTTTATGCCCGCAACCCACTGAAGCGACTCCATGGCGCCTTGGGCGGGCTTCAGTTGATGCGCAGTCATTACGGCGAGCTGAGCAGAAACCAGCGTTTGGTGCGTCAGGGCTTGAAGCGTGCACGCCGTCACCAGCCAAGCGCGCGGGCCGTTCTTGGAGGTGGAGCGGTGAGTGTGTTCTATGAACAGCTCGGAAAGTCGCTTCCCAAGGGCACGATTGTGTCCGTCGGTGAAGGTGAGCCGCTTCTAGAAAAGTTGATACAGGGTCAGTCTCTCGAGCACGAGCGCTGCTTCGTTGTTGGTGAACCGCCCCGGTCAGGATTGATCCATGAGCAACCGGAGAGTCGTCCCAAGACAGCCTGTAATTACGACTACATCGCCTCGGTTTGGCCCCAGCTCGACTGGTATCTCGAAGGCGGTGACTTCTACGTCGGTGTTCAGACCAAGCGCGGCTGCCCTCATAACTGCTGCTACTGCGTGTACACAGTGGTGGAAGGCAAGCAGGTGCGCCTCAATCCTGTTGAAGAGGTGGTGAAAGAGATGCGCCAGCTCTACGACCGCGGGGTGCGTGGTTTCTGGTTCACTGATGCTCAGTTCATTCCCGCTCGGCGCTATATCGAAGACGCCAAGGAGCTCTTACGCGCGATCAAAGACGAAGGTCTTACGGGAATTCGCTGGGCGGCCTACATCAGAGCCGACAATCTCGATCCAGAGCTTGCTCAGCTCATGGTGGAGACGGGCATGAGCTATTTCGAGATCGGAATAACGTCAGGCTCCCAGGAACTCGTGCGAAAGATGCGTATGGGATACAACCTGCGGACGGTGTTGGAAAGTTGCCGCATGCTCGCGGATGCTGGCTTTCGCGATCACGTTTCGGTCAACTACTCCTTCAACGTGATCGATGAGCGGCCGGAGACCATTCGACAGACCGTGGCTTATCACCGGGAGCTTGAGGCAATTTTTGGTGCTGATCTCGTTGAGCCTGCGATCTTCTTCATCGGTTTGCAACCGCATACACATCTCGAGCAGTACGGGTTCGATCAGGGCTTAATCAAGCCGGGGTACAACCCAATGAGCATGATGCCCTGGACGGCGCGCAAGCTTCTCTGGAACCCAGAGCCGATGGGAAGCACCTTCGGTCGGGTGTGTCTCGAGGCCTTTGATCGCAATCCTGCCGATTTCGGTCGCACAGTGATGTCGATTCTCGAAAGGGATTACGGAGTGGCTCCACTTCAGGAAGCGTTGCGTGCTCCTGTTGCAGGACATGCGGCGATGGCAACAGCTGTTCGTTGATTCCAGGACATCATTGTTGTGATTTCTCACGATAAAAAATGTATTTTTATTCACATTCCTAAGTGTGGTGGGACGTCGATTGAGGATGTGATTTGGCCGAAAGAGCGCGGTCGTACTGAGAAGGATCTTTGGATGGGGTTTGTGAGCCGGTTTGAAAATAAATATCAGACTGGCGGCCTTCAGCATCTTTTGGCTTGGCAGGTTCGCGATGAGGTTGGTCTTGATGTTTTCGGCGCCTACTACAAATTTGCTTTCGTCAGGAACCCCTGGGATCGTATTGTTTCTCAATTTGCATACATGCAGCAAAGGCCAGATTTGATGGATTATCTGGGGATGACTTCAGGGACTGAATTTAAGTCTTACCTTGAATTGATTCGTCTAAAGGAGCATGTGCAGTGGATGCCTCAAGTACAGTTTCTGCTTGACCACGATGGATCAGTTCTCGTTGATCGAATTGGGCGACTGGAAGATTTCAATGAGGACTGCGCACAGATTTTTGCTGTTCTTGGGTTGAATCTGGATCATTTGCCGGGCCATGTCAATCGCTCTAAAAGGCGATCGTTCCGTCACTATTATTCAGACCGCGAAGCGGTTGATATGGTTGCTGATATCTTCTCGGAAGATATATGTTTTTTGGGTTATAAGTTTGTTGATGCTCCTTGGTAATTAGTCTTAGATTTTTGCCTTCCAGGGGTACGACCAAGCTATTGGGGCTCCCAGTCCAGTCTTGGAAATATGCTGTTGGAGTTGATACTTCTCAATGATTTGATCGCTTTCCTCGAAATCATCGTTTAAGTTTTTGAGTTTTGATCGGAGTATTTGTTCTAGCTCTTCTTTGATCCCTTTAGCGGCTTTGTTCTGTATTAGATTGTTCATCTGGAAGGGGTCATTGATGTTGTTAAATAAAAGCCAGGCGCCGCTTTCGTTCCGAACATAGGTATGGCAGCTTGTTCGCACCCCGCGATAGGCCTGTACTCCGTAAAGTTGAAGTGGACCTGCTTGCACTGGTGCACTAAGAAGTCCCGCATCTGAGCTGTTGCCAGGTTTTTGCCCTCGGATGATCATGCTCCAGTCTTGGCCTTGTAAGTGATCCTCCTGTTTGAGGTTCGCTAATCCAAGAAGTGTTGGCATCAGGTCAGGCGCGTCAATAGGTGCATTGCATTGCTGCCCGGCACGATGTTTGCTGGCTGGGTCTCTGATGATGAGCGGGACACGCACAGATTCTTCAAATGGGAATAGCTTTCTGGTTAAGCCATGGCTGAAAATCATGTCGCCATGATCTGATGTAAAGACCACAATGGTTTTGTCTTCAAGATTGCTTTTTTTGAGGCTACGCAGGATGATTTTTAAGCAGTCGTCGAGGGCAGAGATATGGGAGTAGTATCCATGTAATTGATCTCTCGCTTTTTTGTGATGCTCGCTCGGAACATTTTTAGGGATATTGATGTTTGATTTTTCGTATAAGTCTTGATATTCCTGGGGAGCTGAATGATACGGATCATGGGGTGGTCCCCATGAGATGGTGAGGAAAAAGGGTTGCGCATTCTGTGCGAATTTTTTGATCAGTTTTGCGGCGCAACGGCTTTGTGCTATGGCGTCATAGCCCTTCCAGAATTTTTGTTTGGTATCGTCATTCAAGAAGAATGGGGATTGGTTGTAGTTGTGGTTGCATTCATTTCCTTGCCAATGGTCAAATCCTGCGCGATTTTGTCTGGGAATTGGTGCGTTTCTTTGGTCAAATCCTCCGGTTGGTGACCCATGAACGTGCCATTTGCCAATGTATGCCGTTTGATAGCCATTTTGCTTGAAGGCCGAGGCGATTGAATTGTGTTTGGGTTTCAGGCAAGCGTCATTCACAAGGACGCCATGCTGGAGTGGATAAAGACCGCTCAGTAATGAAGCTCGATAAGGGGAGCATTGTGAACAGCCAGAGATCGCGTTTGGAAAGTTGATTCCCTGATTCTTAAATCGATCAAGCGTGGGTGTGTGGCACTGATCAATATCTGCTGTTCCTCGCCACTGATCAGCAAAAATAATTACAACGTTCTGAGGCCTTTGATTGGTCAACCTTTGATGAATCAGTTGCAGTTTTTGCTTCAGCATTGTTGTTCGTCGTAGGCTGAATTTGTCGACTCTCGAAGGCCCGTTGGTTTTGTGGTTTGAATCAGGAGGGTGACAATGGCTGTCAGGCTCAGGATCGCGACCATTCCTCCCAAAGGATTGGCGTTCGGGCTCCCTGGTCCCACCAGCCACATCGGTGCATTGGGATCAATCATCAAAAGGTTTTGATGAGCCAGGAACCACCCCCCCACAAGACCTCCATGAAGTCCGATGCATCCCCATAGAGAGCCTTGATCACGGATCCGGAGCAGGGCCAGGCTCAGCCCCAAGAGGAAGAGCCCCGTTAACAAACCCAGCATGGGCCCAAAGCCGAGGTTGAAGCGTGTGTGAACCAGGCTGAATAGGGCTGCCTGGCCGAGCATGCCTCCCCTGGGGCCGAGCATCCTCGTGAGTTCCTCCCAGAGCCAGGCGCGAAAGATCAGTTCCTCAGCAAAACCAACGCCGAGGGCCAGGAGGAGGCAGTTGAGCAATGCCTTGATCTCGAGATTCCCCTGCCACGAACTGTGCCCAATGAAGACAAGCAAACTCACAATCAAGCCAATGAGGGCGAGAGACATCAACAGGCCAATGCACAGTGAAGTCACGTGAGGAATGCGATTCCTTGGATTGCGACCCACCAGCCCTAGCCGTCGCCAAGGCTGATGTTCAGACCATCGCAGGGCAGCCCATCGGGGCATCACCAGCAGAAACAGCACAAAACTCAGAACGGTTCCTGTGAGCGAGACCTGATGTGCTGGCAGCCCAAGCAGTGTGAGAGGGACAGCTGTAATCCACCCCAACGCATAGAGCAGCGGAATGAACAGAAGCGTGGGCAGCCAGACCGGCTGAAGCAGGAGAAACCTGTCCAGCAGTTGCTTCATCTCACTAACTCTCGGGCTCGATGGAGCTTGTCAGCCCTTTGCCCTTCAGTGTTTCGCAATAGAACTCAGCTGGCTCGATGTCACACACGATCACCAAGCCAACACCTGTGTTGTGGGCTTCCAGCATCACGGCCATGCAGTCCTGCTCGCTGAGTTGGGGCACAACCTGTTGAAGGGTGGAAACCACATATTCCATGGAGTTCACCGGGTCGTTATGCAGAAGCACCTTGTAGCGAGGTGAGCGTTTGCGAACCCGTTCCGGAGCTTTGTCCAGAACAGCCGCACCTCCTGGGTTTTGGCTGGGAGCATCCACGGCCATGACCATTGATCCGAGATTTTTGAAATCTAAGGGGGATGCGAAGGAGGGGCGGCTCATAGAGCCTTGATGCGGGCCATGGCTTCGTCCACATTGGCGCGACTGTTGAAAGCGGACAGGCGGAAATAACCCTCTCCGGCGGCGCCGAAACCGCTCCCGGGCGTGCCGACCACATTGGCTTTGTTGAGGAGATGGTCGAAGAATCCCCAGGAGTCCATGCCTTCAGGGGTCTTGATCCAGACATAGGGAGCGTGTTCGCCGCCATAAACAGTGAGGCCTGCCTCACTGAGTTCGCGGCGAATGATCGCGGCGTTCTCCATGTAGAAGCTCACGAGGGCCTTCACCTCGGCTTGACCGGCTTCGGAGTAAACAGCTTCAGCTCCGCGCTGAATGATGTAGCTCACCCCGTTGAATTTGGTGCTCTGGCGCCGGTTCCATAGCCCCCAGAGTTCAACGTCCTCACCGCTGGCTGCCTTGCCTTTCAGCCCTTTCGGCACCACGGTGAAAGCACAGCGTGTGCCAGTGAAGCCAGCGTTTTTGGAGAAGGAGCGAAATTCGATGGCGCAGTCTCGGGCGCCGTCGATCTCAAAAATGGAGTGGGGGAGGGCTGGGTCCTGGATGAAGGCCTCATAGGCCGCATCGAACAGGATTAGGGCGCCATTGGAACGGGCGTAGTCCACCCAGGCATGGAGTTGCTCCCGGGTGGCGACTGCACCAGTGGGGTTGTTGGGGAAGCAGAGATAAATCAGATCGACAGGTTCACTGGGAATCTGCGCTGCAAAGCCGTTGTCCGCACTGATCGGGAGGTAGCTCAGGCCCGCATAGCGACCGATCTCACCGGCTTCACCGGTGCGGCCGGCCATGACGTTGCTGTCGACATACACCGGGTAGACGGGGTCGGTGACAGCCACCTTGTTGCCCTCGCCGAGGATGTCGAGGATGTTGCTGCTGTCGCATTTGGAGCCGTCGGAGACAAAAATCTCATCGGCACTGATGTCGCAGCCTCGGGATTGGAAGTCGTTCTTGGCGATGGCCTCCCGCAGCCAGCCGTAGCCCTGTTCTGGGCCGTAGCCGTGAAATCCTTCGGCTGTGCCCATCGCATCGATAGCTGTCTTCATCGCCTCACGGCAGGCGAGTGGCAAGGGCTCCGTGACATCACCGATGCCCAGGCGAATCAGTGCTGCATCGGGGTGGTCGGTGCTGAACGCCTTCACGCGCCGACCGATCTCAGGGAACAGGTAGCCCGCCTTGAGCTTGAGGTAATTGCCGTTGACCTGAACCACGGAACCGGAAGCTATGTCTGCGGGGCATCTTGCCGTGTCGGCAGCTCCATACGATGACTTCAGGAGTAAGGACATCCGACGTGGTCGTCTCAACCCCGGATCACCCGGTTGATTTCCATGCCCTGGTGGACAGCGGCATCAACAAACCCGCCCGCTACATGGGGCATGAGTTAGGGGTCGAACCAAGGGATTGGCAAGCCGCATCGGTGCGCTGGGCGCTCACTTACCCCGAGATTTACGAGGTCGGCTCCAGCAATCTCGGCCACATCATCCTCTATTCGATCCTCAATGCCGTGCCTGGGCAATTGTGCGATCGCGCTTATCTCCCGGCCGCCGATCTGGCCGGCCGCTTGCGGGAGCGGAGTCAGGCGCTGTTTGCGGTGGAAAGCCGTCGGCCCTTGCTCTCCTTCGACATTCTGGGCTTCAGCCTGAGTTACGAACTCGGCGCCACCAACATCCTCGAGATGCTGGACCTTGCCCAGGTGCCGATTCGAGCCGCCGATCGCGGCGACTTGCCGCTGAGTGATCCTGCAGCTCCTCCGCTGATCTTCGCGGGCGGTCCGACAGCCACCAGCAATCCAGAGCCCTACGCCCCTTTCTTCGATTTTGTTGCACTGGGGGACGGGGAGGAACTGCTGCCTGAGATCGGGCTAGTGGTGGCTCAGGCCAAAGCCGATGGATTGACCCGATCGCAACTGCTCCGCGATCTGGCCCAGGTCCCTGGCGTTTATGTGCCTTCTCTCTACGAGCTGGGCGCGGACGGAGTCACCCTTCAGCCGCTCCATCCTGATGTTCCGGAGAGGGTTCTCAGGCGTGTTGCGACGCCGATGCCCCACTACGCCATGGGCCTTGTCCCCCATGTGGAAACGGTGCATGACCGTCTCACGGTGGAGATTCGACGCGGTTGCACCAGGGGATGTCGCTTTTGTCAGCCCGGGATGCTGACGCGTCCAGCCCGGGATGTTGAACCAGAGGCGGTGATCGAAGCTGTTGAAACCGGGATGAAACAAACCGGCTACAGCGATTTCTCGTTGTTGTCACTTAGTTGCAGCGACTACCTAGCGCTGCCGGCGGTAGGGGTTGAGTTGCGGAACCGCCTCGCGGATCAGAACGTCACGCTTCAGCTGCCCAGTCAGCGGGTGGATCGCTTCGATGAAGACATCGCGCACATTTTGGGCGGTACGCGGAAAGCGGGCCTGACCTTTGCTCCTGAGGCCGGTACGCAGCGACTCCGCGACATCGTCAATAAGGGCCTGACCGATGACGACCTGCTGCATGGCATCCGCACCGCCATGCAGAACGGCTACCGCAAGGTGAAGCTGTATTTCATGATCGGCCTTCCGGGGGAGACAGATCCCGATGTCCTCGGAATTGCAGAGACCTGCGTGATGCTGCAGCAGCGCTGTCGTGACCTGGGTCGGCTGAACCTCAATATCACGATCAGCAATTTCACGCCCAAGCCCCACACGCCTTTTCAGTGGCACAGCGTCTCAACAGCTGAGTTTGAGCGGCGGCAGACCCTGCTCAGGGAGGCCTTCAGGCGTTTGCGCGGTGTGAAGGTGAACTTCACCGATGTGCGGCTGTCCGCCATGGAGGATTTTGTTGGTCGCAGTGATCGGCGCCTGGCACCGGTGATCGAGGCGGCCTGGAGGGCCGGTGCCGGAATGGATGCGTGGTTTGAGTCGCTGGATCGTGCCTATGCCGCCTGGACCGGAGCTATTTCGGACGCTGGTTTGGAAGGGCGTTATCGGGAAATGGAGGTCGGGGGCTGGAGTGCCGTGGCCGCGCTGGATCGGGAGGACCTAGAAGCCTTCTGTGCCCAGCCGCTCCCCTGGGACCACATCGATACAGGCATCGATAAGGCCTGGCTGACAGATGATCTGCAACGGGCTCTTGCCGCGGCGGTTGTGCCGGACTGCTCCTTTGACGGATGCAGCAGCTGTGGTGTGTGTGGCCCGGATTTGGGGCACAACGTGGTTGTCCCTGCTCCCGAGGTGCCGATCCAAGTGCCCACTCAGGCCCCTTCAAGCGAACGGGTGTGTCGCATCCGGGTGCGATTCGCCAAGACGGGATCGATGGCGCTGCTTAGTCATCTCGATCTGATGCGAATGCTGGAGAGAGCCCTGCGCCGCAGTGCTCTCCCGATCAGCTTCACTGGAGGGTTTCATCCCCTGCCTCGCGTTCAAATCGCTCTGGCCCTTCCCCTCGGCGCCGAGGCCCAGAGCGAGTGGATGGATCTGGAATTCACCGAGGTGCAGGACCCAAATCACTTCTGCAGCACGCTCCAGCCCTTGTTGCCGGATGGGATTCAGCTGTTAGCGGCAGCAGAGGTTCCCGTTAGTGGGAAAAGCCTCTCTCAAGAACTGACGGGCGCCGTTTGGTGTTTTGATCTCGTTCAGGACGAGCAGACGCAGATCCCTGTGGACTGGATTGCGGCTGTCGATCAACTTCTGCAGGCCAAGACCTTGGTATGGCACGACACTGATAAGAAGGGGCGCCCCAGAGAGCGAGATTGCCGCCCAGCTTTGAAAGCGCTTCAAGTGACGAATCAGAACTCCAGTGGGGCCGCTCGCCTTCGGTTGGAAGCAGCGGTGGATGACATGGGCCGAAGCTTGCGCCCTGCTCAGATTCAGCACTGGCTTGCCGAGACAGTCGGGCAGCCCTTGCAAGTACAACGCTTGACCCGTGAAGCTCTGATCCTTAGTGCTCAGTGCTAGTTTGAATACAGAGCAAGTGTTTTGTCCGTCGGGCCCACCCTTGTTCCGGTCTTGTCTGATCCCACACGGATATCGAGGTCCATATCACGGCTTGCGTGGCGGTCTATTTCGGAACCCCCAAGCTTGATTCATAGGAGTGCAAGCTCCGCATCCTTTTGGTCACATTGACCAGCTCAGATCTTTCCATCAACCCGTGAGTGCGGACCGGCAGGTTCCACAACGGATATGGCCCTGAATTGGGCTCAACCAGTCCTCCTATGCCCCAGCAAATTGTCATCGCGGAGCAGCTGCGCATCGCAGCAGTGCTGACCGATGAACGTGTTGACGAATTGATCGTCGCGCAGGGTCGTTATCAGATCGGAGATGTCTATCTCGGAACGGTTGAAAATGTTTTGCCCGGCATTGATGCCGCTTTCGTCAATATCGGTGAAAGTGAGAAAAATGGTTTCATCCACGTCACCGATCTCGGGCCGCTGCGTCTGAAGAAAGGTTCTGCCGGGATCACTGAACTTCTCGAGCCTCGTCAAAAGGTTCTGGTTCAGGTGATGAAAGAACCGACCGGTACCAAGGGCCCACGGCTGACTGGAAACCTTGCCCTTCCTGGGCGCTACCTGGTGCTCCAGCCCCATGGTCAGGGGGTGAACATTTCCCGACGCATCAGTTCCGATGCAGAGCGGAACAGACTCCGTGCCCTCGGTGTTCTGATCAAGCCGCCCGGGGCTGGCCTGCTGATTCGAACGGAAGCCGACGGCATCAGTGAAGATCTCCTAATTGAAGATCTGGAGTCGTTGTTGCGCCAGTGGGAGGCAATTCAGCAAGCAGCTGAGACAGCAGCCCCCCCTGTTCTTCTCAATCGCGATGAAGATTTCATCCACCGGATTCTGCGGGATCACATGGGGCCGGATTTGGCCCGGGTTGTGGTGGACGATGCCGCAGCAGTGGGCCGTGTCAGCAGCTTCCTTGGTGCTGATGCCAGCAATGTTCTTGTAGAAGCCCACGGTGAACCCAGCGAGTTGCTGGAGCACTACAAGGTCAATGCCGCCATCCGCGATGCGCTCAAGCCTCGGGTTGACCTGCCTTCCGGTGGATACGTGATCATCGAGCCCACCGAAGCGCTCACGGTGATTGACGTGAACTCTGGATCGTTCACGCGCTCGGCTAATGCTCGAGAAACCGTTCTGTGGACCAACTGTGAGGCTGCGATTGAGATCGCTCGTCAGCTCAAGCTTCGCAACATCGGCGGGGTGATCATCATCGATTTCATCGATATGGATTCCCGTCGTGATCAGCTCCAGTTGCTGGAGCATTTCACGACAGCCGTTCGTGACGATTCAGCTCGACCGCAGATCGCACAGCTCAGTGAACTTGGCCTGGTGGAGCTGACACGCAAGCGTCAAGGGCAGAACATTTACGAACTCTTCGGACGGGCCTGCCCCAGCTGTGGGGGCCTGGGCCACGTGGCTGTGCTCCCAGGCAAAGATCTTCTCCAGCCCCTGGCGACCGCCACGGGATTGGTTCGTTCCGCTGCTTCTGCCCGCGCTGAAGTGGTTTCTCCCGGAGAGAATGGGGGGAATGGCCGGAGGCGGCGTGGTGGCCGAGGGCGCGGCACGCAGGATGCTGTCCTTCCAGTCGATACCTCCGATACGACCGCTCCTGAGGTGTCGACGCAAGAGGCGCATGAGCCTGCGATAGCCCGTCGTCAGGACCCTGAATTGGTTGCCGTCCCCATGACCGACGAACAGCAGCAGTTGTTTGGCTGGCTTGGTTTGAATCCTGCCCTTTTGCTGGAAGAGCCTCCTGAATCCGACAATGTTGTTGTGAGGGTTGTCAGCCCTGGCGAGGATGAGCAGGAGGTGCTGGAGGCTGCTCGGCAGCAACTGGCGGCAACGGCAGGACGGCGGCGTCGTCGCGGTGGGCGTGGTGGCCGTTCAGGCGCACGTAATGGCGTCAGTCAGCCCGCCGTGACCCCTGCCGCGGAAACTCCAGTTGTCGTGACGTCTTCCACCCCGGATGAGACTGCACCCCTGATGGTGGAGATCACCCCCTTGGAGGCCGTTACCAATCTGACGATCAGCGAACCAGAGCCAACGATCGTTACGGAACCGGTTGAGTCGGAGCCTGCTCCGGTGCCGGAAACGGCTGAGTCAGAGGAGCCCCGCCGTCGTCGTCGCCGCTCCTCTGCTGTCGCCACGGTCTGAACCGGATGACTCCGCAGGAGTTCCTCCCCATCGGGAGGGATGTGGCTGGAGTGGATGAAGTCGGTCGTGGTTGCTTGTTCGGACCTGTTTTTGCGGCTGCTGTCGTGCTGGATGGCGCAGCCGCAGAACGCCTGTTGAAGGCGGGACTGACCGACAGCAAGAAACTCTCCGCCAAACGTCGGGCTGCTTTGGTTCCCTTGATTCATTCGCTCTGTGTTGCCTCCGGCATGGGCCAGGCTTCAGCGCGAGAAATTGATGCCAGTGGTATTCGCGTCGCCACCGAACGCGCCATGTTGCGTGCTCTTCAGCGACTGCCGCAATCCCCTGGCTTGGTGCTTGTGGATGGCAACCTTCCCCTGAGGCTTTGGCTGGGCCCGCAGTGCACTGTTGTTTCCGGCGACAGCCGCTCACCTGCCATCGCTGCCGCCAGCGTTCTGGCCAAGGAGGCCCGGGATGCACTCATTCGGCGTTTGTCCGATCGCTTCCCTGGTTATGGACTCGAGCGCCATGCGGGCTACGGCACGGCACAGCATCGTCAGAGCCTGATGGCCTCAGGTCCCACGCCCCTGCATCGGCACACGTTCCTGAAGCGGTTGCTCGGTTGAGACTTGCTCTTCTGTCTCCCGGCACCAGCTCCGATAGTCGTCAATGAGCTGCTGGCCGACACGGGTTTTGATGCCAATGAGGATGCCGCTCAGGATGGATTCCCCTGTTGACTCCAACACTCGTTTTGGAATCAGCTTCAGCAGGGAGGGTTGACTCACGCTGACTGACAGATGGGCGTTCCCCTCAAGCCCCTCGGGGGTGCAGGCGAGTCGTGCTTCCAGATTCAGCGCAAAGTCATCAACGATCCCTAGGCCTTCCAGTTCGCAATCCAGGGCGCGCATCACCAGAGTGTCCCCTTCCATATGGATCTGAAGCGACACCACGGGCTTCACATGGAGCTGAAAGACCTTCAGGCTGGTTACGACGTAGCGGTAAAGACCCGGCTGTAAGGGGGTGAGCTGGCGTGCATCTAGTAGGGCTCCGAGAACCCGTTCCTCCTCAAGCAAATAGGTGGGCAGCCGCTCTGCTCCGGTTTTGACAGGCAGATCAAGCTTTTGACTGGCTTCGAAGGCCAGGGGCATGGACTTCACCTGACGCGGCATGATCTTATCGAGTCCATGCAGTGCGGCTTCGATGCCTACACGTCTCGCATTCCTTGGTCCAGCCGGGACCTATGGCGAGCAGGCCGCCCGGGTGTTGATCGACCAGGACGCCCTAAATGATGTCCAGTTGATGCCGTGCACCGGTCTTCGATCGGTTGTGGAACAGCTGGCTCAGGGGCAGTGTGATGCAGCCGTTGTTCCGATTGAGAACTCGGTTGAAGGGGGAGTGACAGCGACCCTCGATGCGCTCTGGTCGCATCCTGAGCTTTGTATTCGAAGGGCGTTGGTGCTCCCGATTCAGCATGCGCTGCTGGGGAGTGGTCCACTCAGCAGAGTCACGGAAGTGCTCTCTCATCCGCAGGCCCTTGCTCAGTGCAGTGGCTGGTTGGCGCAGCATTTACCTGATGCCCTGCAGCTCCCTACCTCGTCTACCGCTGAGGCTGCTCGCATGGTGGCCGGCAGTCCGTTTCGTGCTGCGATTGCCTCCAAGACGGCTGCAAGCGAACACGGGTTGGATGAGTTGGCTTTCCCCGTGAATGATGTGGCGGGAAATCGCACCCGTTTTCTCTTGTTGCGCCGTGGTGAACGCAGTGAACATGGAAATGTGGCCAGTCTTGCGTTCTCGCTGCATCGCAATGCACCTGGGGCCCTGCTGGAGGCGCTGGCTTGTTTGGCTCAGCGGGGGTTGAACATGAGCCGAATTGAATCTCGTCCGTCCAAACGGGAGTTGGGGGAATACGTGTTTTTTGTGGATGTGGACCTTCCTGCAGCGCCTTCAACTGCGCTGGCTGAACTCATCGCTCAATTGCAGCCTCTCTGTGAGCATCTCGCCCATTTCGGCGCCTACCCCAGCAGTGACCTCAGTGGCTGTTGAAAATCAGTGGCTGTTGACGATCAGTCTCGACGGATCCGAAAAACGCCAAATTGCATCAGGCCGGTGGCGAAGGCCCAGTGCATTAGCAACAACGTCGGAGTTTCTCTCAGGCCTTGAAGCACTGCTTTGGGTCCCAGGCTGAGCACAGACCAGGGACGTCGGATGCCCTCGACGATGGAGTCAATCCATGAGGGCAGCGTGGCCTGGGTCCAGTCATCGGTGACGATCTGACCACGATGGTGGGCGCTGTCGTCGAGGTTTTGGCGGAACCCCTTGATGCTGGCGAATTCGGGATGGGCCCACTGGTTGAGCAACTGACGCATCACCCAGCGTTCGGGTCGCGTCATGCCGCCGTCGGATGGGTCGCGGCGGTTCCAGTCGGCAACAGCAAGCAGACCATCCGGGCGCATCACCCGTAGCAGTTCATCGGCGTAGCGCTGTTTGTCCGGCATGTGCGGGCCAGCCTCCACACTCCAGACCGCGTCAAAGCTCTGATCGGGCAGCTGAAGATCCAAGGCATCCATCACCTGGAAGCGGCAGGTCAGGCCTGATGGGGTGAGTTGCGTGGCCCGCTTCACCTGCGCCGGGCTGATGCTGATGCCGAGAACGTCCAACCCGTAATCCCGCGCCAGGATTCGGGCACTGCCACCGATGCCGCATCCCACATCAAGGACACGGCTGCCTGTAGGGAGTTGATCCAGACCACTCCAACGCACGAGCTCATGAACGAAAGCCTCCTTGGCTTCGCGGAAGTCGCAGGAGGTCGGTGGGGTTCCGTAATGGCCGAGATGGACATGTTCCCCCCAGAGTTGCTCCAACAAACGGTCTTCCGTCCAGGCGTCGTAGGCGGTGGCAACACTATCCGACGATTCGTAGCGCCGGTCGCGACGAAGCCATAGGGCAAGCCCGGTTGCTCCAGCCGCTCCCGCCACCACAAGCAGAGATCCCAACATCACTTCAGATCCATCAGTACGGTGCGGGCCGCCAACTGGCGTCGGGTGTGGTCCAACATTTCAAACTGCTGACTCAAACGCTCTTGGGTGTCGGTCAGTTCCAGAAGACTTTGTTGCTCCGATGCGGCCTGGTCGAGATGGGCACTGATCCAGAACGACAGCTCCCGCGGTAGATCAGGGAGATCATCAGGGAGTTCCACCTCTCGGTTCTGCAGCTTGCTTGTCAGCTGAACGACGTCGTTCAAGGCTTTGCTGACCTTGTCTCGCAAGCTGTTGAGTGCCTCGACATCGGCCACGGGCTCATCTTCCAACCAGCTCACCATGGCTGTTCGGTAGGGCGTTTCACGGGTGATGTTCAACAGGCGGAACCGCTGTTGGCCCAGCGAAACGATGTAGCTGCGACCGTCTTCAGTGGTTTGGTGCTGGAGAACCTCTGCGCAGCACCCGATTTCGGCCATCTCGCCGTTCTCAGGATTGATGCGAACGATGCCGAATCGTTTGTCGGTCTCCAGAACCGTCTGGAGAAGCATCCGATAACGCGATTCAAAAATGTGCAGCGGCAGGAGCTGCTGAGGGAACAACACGACGTCCGGCAGGGGGAACAGGGGAAGCTCCCTCACGGAAAAATCGGACACGAACGCCGTGTTGTAGGCAACTGAATCCTAGGAAAGTGAAGTCCTGATCGACTGGATCAGAGCTTCACTTCGATGTCCACACCACTGGGGAGATCAAGCTTCATCAGCGCATCGATGGTTTTGGCTGAAGGGCTGTAGATGTCGATGATCCGACGGTGCGTGCGGGTCTCGAAGTGCTCGCGGGAGTCCTTGTCCACGTGGGGGGAGCGCAGAACGCAGTAGATCTTGCGTTTGGTGGGCAGTGGGATCGGACCGATTGCGGTTGCAGCGGTGTTATCGGCCGTTTCAATGATTTTCTCGCAAGACAGATCCAGCATGCGGCGGTCAAACGCTTTCAAGCGGATGCGGATCTTCTGCTGAGCGATGGCAGTGGACATAGGAGAGAGGCGAAAGGGCTTCGAAGACGAAGCAGGACTTCAGTTGTCGAGGTTCTTAGAAATGTAGGAGATGGGGGGCAGAGCCCCTCCATCTCCTGCTTTGCGGTTCAGCTCGCGCTGATCACTCGATGATCTTGGAGACCACGCCAGCACCGATGGTGCGGCCGCCTTCGCGGATAGCGAAACGCATGCCGGTTTCCATCGCAACAGGACAGATCAGCTCACCGGTCATCTGGATGTTGTCACCAGGCATCACCATTTCGACATTGCTGCCGTCTTCAGCGGTGAACGCTGTGATCTGGCCGGTCACGTCAGTTGTACGGATGTAGAACTGCGGGCGGTAGCCAGCGAAGAAAGGAGTGTGGCGGCCGCCTTCTTCTTTCTTCAGCACATACACCTGACCTTCGAATTTGGTGTGAGGGGTGATGGAGCCAGGCTTCACCAGCACCATGCCGCGTTCGATGTCTTCCTTCTGGATGCCGCGCAGCAGCAGACCAACGTTGTCGCCAGCCATGCCCTCGTCGAGCAGCTTGCGGAACATTTCCACACCGGTGACGGTTGTCTTCCGAGGCTCGCGAATACCGACGATTTCGATTTCTTCGCCGACTTTGACGATGCCGCGCTCAATACGGCCGGTGGCCACGGTGCCACGACCGGTGATGGAGAAGACGTCTTCCACAGCCATCAGGAAGGGCTTGTCCACTTCCCGCTCAGGCTCAGGAATGCTGGCGTCAACAGCCGCCATCAGTTCCTCGATCTTGGCTTCCCAGGCAGCCTCGCCTTCGATGGCCTTCAGGCCAGACACCTGAACGACAGGGATGTCATCGCCGGGGAAGTCGTAGCTGGAGAGCAGTTCACGGATCTCCATTTCCACCAGTTCGATGATCTCTTCGTCATCGACCATGTCGCACTTGTTCAGTGCAACAACCAGAGCGGGAACGCCAACCTGCTTGGCCAGAAGGATGTGCTCCTTGGTCTGGGCCATGGGGCCGTCGGTGGCAGCACACACAAGGATGGCGCCGTCCATCTGAGCGGCACCGGTGATCATGTTCTTCACATAATCCGCGTGGCCAGGGCAGTCCACGTGAGCGTAGTGACGAGTCTCGGTCTCGTACTCAACGTGAGCGGTGTTGATGGTGATGCCGCGCTCACGCTCTTCGGGGGCGCCGTCGATGTCGGCATAGTTCTGAACTTCAGCCTGACCCTTCTTGGCGAGCACGTTGGTGATCGCGGCGGTGAGGGTGGTCTTGCCGTGGTCAACGTGGCCGATGGTGCCGATGTTGACGTGGGGCTTGTTCCTTTCGAACTTCTCGCGTGCCATGGGTGTTTAAAGAATCGAGGGTTGGGTTTGGAGGAGTTTAGAGATCAGGAATTGCCCTGATTCTTGGAGATGATGGCCTCGGCCACATTGCGAGGAACTTCGGCGTAATTGTCGAATTCCATCGAGAAAATGCCCCGGCCCTGGGTCATGGAGCGGAGCTCGGTGGCGTAACCGAACATCTCGGCAAGGGGCACCTTGGCCGAGATTTTGGACGTGCCGTCATCGACGGACTGGCCTTCAACCTGACCTCGACGGGAGGACAGGTCGCCGATGATCGAACCGAGGAAATCCTCGGGGACTTCGACCTCGACCTTCATCATCGGTTCAAGCAGCACAGGATTGCACTTCTTGACGCCGTCCTTGAAGGCCATGGATCCGGCGATCTTGAACGCCATCTCCGAAGAGTCGACGTCGTGATACGAGCCATGCACCATCGTGCATTTCACATCGATCAGCGGATATCCGGCGATCACGCCGGATTCGCAGGTCTCTTTCATGCCCTGCTCGGCGGGCTTGATGTATTCCTTCGGAACGACACCGCCCACGATCTTGTTGACGAATTCGAAGCCGGAGCCGGGCTCACCCGGTTCCATTTCGATCACGACGTGGCCGTATTGACCCTTACCACCGGTCTGACGAGAGAACTTGCCTTCGCCACCTGCGGAACCACGGATGGTTTCGCGATAGGACACTTGAGGTGCGCCGATGTTGGCTTCCACCTTGAATTCGCGCAGCATGCGGTCCACCAGGATTTCCAGGTGGAGCTCGCCCATGCCGGCGATCACGGTTTGACCGGTTTCCGCGTCAGTATTGACGCGGAACGTGGGGTCTTCCTCTGCCAAAGACACAAGTGCCTTGGAGAGTTTTTCCATGTCTCCCTTGGTCTTGGGCTCCACGGCCACTGAGATCACCGGTTCGGGGATGAAAAGGGTCTCAAGAACGATGGGATCATCCTGAGTGCAAAGTGTGTCACCGGTGGTGGTGTTCTTCAGACCAAGAACCGCGCCGAGGTCTCCGGCTCGCAGAGCATCGACTTCTTCGCGGTCATCCGCCTTCAGCACCACAAGACGAGAGATGCGCTCCTTCTCTCCCTTGGTGGAGTTGAGCACATAACTGCCTTTCTCCAGCACGCCGGAGTACATCCGGACGAAGGTGAGTTTGCCGTAAGGATCGGCCATCACCTTGAAGGCGAGGGCACTGAAAGGAGCGCTGTCGTCGGAAGGACGCACGGCTGCGCTGCCGTCGGGAAGCACACCCTGGATGGGGGGGACATCGACAGGAGCTGGCAGGTAGTCGATCACGGCGTCGAGCACCAGCTGCACGCCTTTGTTCTTGAAGGCAGAGCCGCAGAGCATTGGCACAAGACCGTGCTTCAGCACGCCTTCGCGAATGCCTTGCTTGAGCTCATCAACGCTGAGTTCGCCGCTTTCGAGGAACTTCTCGATCAGAGACTCGTCGGTTTCGGCGACGGCTTCCATCAAGGTGTTTCGCCATTCGGCCACCTCGTCGGCCATAGCAGCCGGCACCTCAGCCTCTTCGATATCGGTGCCGAGATCGTTCTTATAGATGTACGCCTTGTTGGCAACGAGATCGATGATCCCGCTCAGTTCACCTTCAGCCCCGATCGGAAGCTGGATCGGGACAGCATTGGCCTTGAGGCGATCCTTGATCTGGCCGTGAACCTTGAGGAAGTCCGCGCCGGTGCGGTCCATTTTGTTGACGAACACCATCCGGGGGACGGAGTAGCGATCCGCCTGACGCCAAACGGTCTCGGATTGGGGCTGAACACCACCAACGGCGCAGAAGACGGCGATCACACCATCCAGCACACGCATGGAACGCTCCACCTCGATGGTGAAGTCCACGTGGCCAGGCGTATCAATGATGTTGATCCGATGGTCCTGCCAAGACGTCGAAATGGCAGCTGCCGTGATCGTGATGCCACGTTCCCGCTCCTGGGCCATCCAGTCGGTGACTGCAGCGCCGTCATGCACCTCGCCGATTTTGTGCACCACACCTGAATAGAACAGGATCCGTTCGGTAGTGGTGGTTTTTCCGGCATCGATGTGAGCAGCGATACCAATATTTCTGACGCGTTCCAGGGGGAAGTCGCGGGCCACAGGAAATTCTCCGGGGGTGGGGCGTGAAAAGGCGGGGTGACTCTACAGGTCAGCCATGAACATCTGTGTTGACGGGCTGGCCTGAAAGGCTCAGTAGCGGTAGTGGGCGAAGGCTTTGTTGGCTTCGGCCATTTTGTGGGTCTCTTCGCGCTTGCGAACGGCGCTGCCAGCCTCATTGGCAGCATCCATCAATTCACCAGCCAACTTCTGGGCCATGCTCCGACCATTGCGGGCACGGGAAAAGCTCACGAGCCAGCGCAGCGCCATGGCCGTTCCGCGCTCCTGTCGCACTTCCATAGGCACCTGATAGGTGGCGCCACCAACCCGGCGAGCGCGCACTTCCACCAATGGAGTGGCGTTCTTGACGGCAGTTTCGAACAGCTCGAGCGGATCTCCGCCGGTGCGCTCATTGATCAGCCCGAACGCGTCGGACAGGATCCGTTGCGCTGTGGACTTCTTGCCGTGCTGCATCAGGCGCACCACCATCATCGTGGCGAGGCGGCTGTTGAACTGCGGATCGGGAAGAATCGGGCGCTTTTCAGCGGCGTTGCGGCGGGACATTAGGGATCAGAACGTTGTGGGAATGAGGAAGAAACCGGTGATCACTCCTTGGGAGCCTTGGCGCCGTACTTGGAGCGGGACTGACGCCGGTCTTTCACGCCAGCTGTATCCAGGGTTCCGCGAATGATGTGATAGCGGACGCCAGGGAGGTCCTTGACACGACCACCACGGATCAAAACGACCGAGTGCTCCTGCAGGTTGTGACCGACGCCACCGATATAAGCCGTGACTTCAAAGCCGGAAGTAAGGCGCACACGAGCCACCTTGCGCAAAGCCGAATTGGGCTTTTTCGGCGTTGAGGTGTAAACGCGGGTGCAAACACCGCGTCGTTCCGGACACGATTTCAGGGCCGGGGACTTTGTCTTGGCCTTGAGGCGTGAGCGCTCAGTGCGGATCAGCTGTTGGATGGTTGGCATCGATGGTCGGTGAGCGGTCGGACTCCCGACCTGATTCGACAATCGACCACGATACCGGGTGACGGTCCCCTTTCAGACGCGGCTGAAGGCACTGCCACAGGCACAGGGTTCAACACCGTCGCTGCTGCGGATCAGAAATCCGCCACCACTGAGGTCGCCGCGGTAGTCCAGACAAAGACCCTCGAGCAATTTGCACTGCTCTGCAGGGGCGTGCAGCGTGACTCCATCGGCCCTTGCAATGGCAATACCGGCCAAATGTCCTGCTCGTATGCGCAGCACATGCTGTGCGCATTCCCCTGGAGTGACCTCGAGATGCATCTGCCCGGGTGTTCCCGCCACGGCAGCCTGACGCCCTAGCTCGGCAGCAGCGGCAGCGGTCAGCCGCAAATTGGCAGCCATGCTCAGTTTCTTGGGTTCCCCACTGTCGCAGGTCTCAGAGGGGGATGAGCCCCAGTCCGTTATGAACTCTCGGGGTGCTGCCACGACCGTTCATCACGGTTTGACCTGCCACCACGAGAGTTGTCGAACTGCCGCCATCCATATTCAACGCATCACGTAGGCCCAGTTGTTGGGCTGCCAGTGCTGTTTCCACAAGCGTGGGATCACTGCCAGAGGCACCACGCAGGGTCATTAGCCATTGACCGCTCTGCCCTTGGGCCACCACGGTCCGCGGTGCCGCCAAGCTCATGAAGCCGGGACTAAAGCCTTCTTGGCGTCCATTCAGAACCACCCGCCCGTTCTGCATCAGGAGTGGACCGCCGCCCAGCACATTCGGCTGTTGGGCGAGGGATGAGCTCGCCCGTGATCTCACCAGGATCCGGTCGCCAGGTCGCGCCGGTAGTGGGGTGCGCCCGCGAGCCACCACCAACTCAGCGTCCTGTGGGATGGAAATCCCGCGCTGCAGGTTGGTTTGCTCGAACGTTGCCTCGACGCGGCCACCGCGAATCAAGAGTGCTTCCTCTTCACCGCTCAAGGCTCGGTAGCGGGGGCCCCAGGCCGGTGTGTAAAGGCTCAGTCCTTTTTGGACGTAGCCGCTGTTGATCGCTTTGATCCCCCAGCGCCGACCGTTGTTCACCTGCAACGTCTGGTCCAGGCGAAGTCGGCCGAACTGCAGATCTCCTGACGATCCCCAAGCGATGACGCCGCGGTTCAAAATCGGTCCCGATAGCCAGACCCCCTGGCGCCGCAGGGCTCCCAGGGGGAGTTGATTGATCCGGTTGAAAAACCCTCCGTTCACTGCGACCAGCGCCCCTGCGGGTTGGGAGAGCTGCGGAAGAAACCGCAGGCCCTGTTGTTGTTCGGTCTTGGCCAGGGGCTGCAGGGTGATCCCGAGGCCGCTCAGGTCACCGCCAGCACGAAACACCTGGATGGGTTTCACCCCCACCTTGATCGTGCGTTTCTCCAGCACAAAGCCCCGCCTAAGCAACGCGGCAACAGTTGGATTGTTTAAGGGCAGGCGTGCGCTTGGGGGTTGGCGGCGGCCGCCGACCCGCACACCGTCCAGCACCAATCGCCAGGGAGACGACAGGCTCAAGCTCCGTAGCTTTGTGGCTTGTCCCTGCAGCACAAGGCCGCCGTCGCGACGCTGCTGAGGAGCGAGCCCCCACGCTTTGAGCTGACGTTTCTGTGACGGCGAGACCTTGAGCTCCAGCAACAGGTCACCGTTCAGCTGCTGCACCAAGGCGGGTCCGTTCAGATCAAGCACCAAACGATCTGCTGTTGAACCCTTGCCGCGGCGGAGGTTGTTCACGGTTGGGGTGGGCAGCCGAAGCGTCAGGCTGCTTCCATTCACTTGGGTGGTAACACCGATCTCGGTTAGCCAGTCGCTCACTTCGAGACCGACTTCATCCCCGAGCGAACGGGTCTCGATCGAAGCTAGGGGGACGGTTCGACCGAACCATTCCAGTGCCTCTCCGTCGATGCGAGCCACGCGCCTGAAACCCAGCCTGGATTCCAGGAGCTCCAAGGGCAGCCAGAGTTCCTCTGTTGCTGTCTTTCTGCCCCTCCAAAGCCAAACCGCTTTGCTGCGCTCTAGGCCGATAAGGACTTCATCACCACTTTGCTTCGGCACAAAGCGCAGCTCTGGAGGTGGCGCGGGCGGTGGCGCGGAAAGTGGGGCAAAGGCCAGCATGAAATGCCTTGGCGGAGAGGCGCCTGCCTAGGATCGTCCCTCGAGATGGTTTCTGCAGAGCTCGAAGCTGCAGGCCCATGCGACCGTCCGGTTGAGTTCCCTATGATTGAATCCATCCGTTCCGCTGTCTGGCCTTACTGCGACAGCCCTGCGCCCGAGGTTGTTGCGGGTGAGAAGGATGCTTGTGGCGTTGGCTTTTTGGCCCAGCTCCAAGGGCAGGCCAGCCATTGGGTGTTGGAGCAGGCCCTGCGTGGTTTGGGATGCATGGAGCACCGAGGCGGTTGTGGGGGAGATGGCGACTCCGGCGATGGCGCAGGGGTGTTGTGTCAAATCCCCTGGACGTACCTAAAAGCTGTCTGGCCTGAGGCGGGTGCAGCGCGGGGCCTCGGGATGATGTTCATGCCGACCGATGCCACCCGTCGTGCCGAGGTCCGAGGCCTCTGTGATGACGAGGCCAAGGCGCTCGGCTTGCAACCGCTTGGTTGGCGACTTGTTCCTGTGGACTCTGCGGTGCTCGGCCCCCTGGCCCGCGCCACGGCTCCCGTTATTGAGCAGTGGGTGCTCAACGGCGATGCGGACGATGCAGGGTTTGATGGGCAGCTTCTTCGCTTGCGGCGGCGGATTGGCGCCCGTGTGCGGGCTGCCCTTGGCGCCGAGGTGGCCCAGGACGTTTATGTCGCTTCCCTAAGCAGCCGGACGGTTGTCTACAAGGGCATGGTCCGATCCGAGGTTCTGGCCCAGTACTACGCAGATCTGCAGGATCCGCGTTTTGAGGTGAGTTTTGCGGTCTATCACCGTCGCTTCAGCACGAACACCTTGCCCCGTTGGCCTCTGGCGCAGCCGATGCGGCTTTTAGGTCATAACGGTGAGATCAATACGCTGCTGGGAAATCTCAACTGGGCCAAGGCGTCAGAAGCCAGCCTCGAGAACGTTTGGGGAGAGGCGGCAGACGACCTGATCCCAGTGGTAAATCCTGCGTTCAGTGATTCCGCCAACCTTGACGCAACCCTGGAGCTGATGGTGCGCAGTGGGCGGTCGATCACCGACAGCCTGATCACGCTGGTCCCCGAAGCCTTCCGCAATCAGCCCGACCTCGACAGCCGTCCCGATGTGACGGCGATGTATGAATTCAATGCGGGAATTCAGGAGCCATGGGATGGCCCAGCCCTGCTGGTCTTTGCTGACGGCAAGCGGGTGGGTGCCACGCTCGACCGCAATGGGTTGCGCCCGGCGCGTTGGTGCACCACCGAAGACGGCTTCGTGATCATGGGATCCGAGACCGGCGTGGTGGATCTCAGTGGCAAGACGATTGTTCAGAAAGGACGCCTTGGCCCTGGCCAAATGGTGGCCGTTGATCTTGAACGCGGGGAGTTGCTCGACAACTGGTCGGTCAAGGAAGATGCGGCACGGCGCTTCCCCTATGCCGATTGGCTGCAGCAGCATCGCCGCAGCGTGGCACCGCAGCCATGGACCCAGGACCGGAAGGTGGGTGAACTCGATCTGCTGCGGCTGCAGACCGCGATGGGCTTCACCGCTGAAGACTTTGATCTGATCATCGAAGACATGGCCGCCCTCGGGAAGGAGCCGACCTATTGCATGGGGGATGACATCCCTCTGGCGGTGCTTTCTGACAAGCCCCACCTGCTTTACGACTACTTCAAGCAGCGCTTCGCCCAAGTCACCAACCCTCCGATCGATCCTCTGAGGGAAAAGCTCGTGATGAGTCTGGAGATGCATCTGGGTGAACGCCGTCCCGCTCTGAAGCCTCAGCCGGAAGCGGCTTCCGTGATCCATCTGGAGACTCCCGTTCTGAATGAGGCAGAACTGGCGGCGATCAGTCGCCAGGGCTTGCCCGTCAAGACCGTGTCCACCCAGGTGGCGGTGGAGTCCTGCGCTGGAGGTCTGCAACAAGCCATTGAGGCGCTGTGCAGCATTGCGGAACAGGCGGTGCGGGACGGTGCTCAGGTGCTGGTGCTCTCCGATCGTGTTGACAGCACGGGGGCGGCGGCGCAGCTGTCGCCCATGACGGTGGCAATGCCGGCTTTGCTGGCTGTCGGCGCCGTTCATCACCACTTACTTCGTCAGAAGCTCCGGCTGCAGTGCTCTCTGGTCGTGGATACCGCGCAGTGCTGGAGCACCCATCACATGGCGTGCTTGATCGGCTATGGCGCTAGTGCCGTCTGCCCTTGGCTCACCTGGGAGACCACCCGACACTGGCTGGACCACCCCAAAACCAAGAAGCGGATCGAACAGGGCAAGTTGCCAGCCCTGGATGCCGATCAGGCTCAGGCCAACGTGCGCGAATCGCTGGAGAACGGTCTCCGGAAGATCCTCTCCAAAATTGGAATCTCGTTGCTGGCCAGCTATCACGGCGCCCAGATCTTTGAAGCGATTGGACTAGGTGCGGATGTGGTGGAGACCGCCTTCACCGGGACAACGAGCCGTGTTGCAGGCATGACGCTCTCCGAGTTGGCGAATGAAACGCTCTCGATGCATGCCAAGGCCTTCCCCGAGCTCAACCGCAGCAAGCTCGAGTTCATGGGCTTTGTTCAGTACCGCAGTGGTGCTGAATACCACCGCAATAACCCTGAGCTTTCCAAGGCGCTGCACAAGGCAGTGGCCCAGGGTCCTGCTTATGACCACTTCTCCACCTACCAGGCGCTCTTGGAGAACCGCCCGGTGATGGCCCTGCGGGACCTGTTGGAGTTCAAGCTGGCGCCCACCCCGGTGCCACTCGACCAGGTGGAGAGTGTGGAGAGCATCTGCACCCGCTTCTGTACGGGGGGGATGAGCCTTGGTGCGCTGTCCCGGGAAGCCCATGAAGTGCTGGCCGTGGCGATGAATCGCATTGGTGGCAAGAGCAACAGCGGTGAAGGTGGTGAAGACCCCGCACGCTTCCAGATCCTCAAGGATGTGGATGGGGATGGACGCTCCGCCGCATTCCCCAGCATCGGCGGGCTTCGCAATGGCGACACCGCTTGCTCGGCGATCAAGCAGGTTGCTTCAGGGCGTTTCGGTGTGACGGCTGAATACCTGCGCAGTGGCAAACAACTCGAGATCAAGGTGGCCCAGGGGGCCAAGCCTGGTGAAGGGGGGCAACTGCCTGGGCCGAAGGTCGACAAGTACATCGCCTGGCTGCGCAACAGCAAGCCAGGAGTGGCCTTGATTTCGCCGCCGCCACACCACGACATCTATTCCATTGAGGACCTGGCGCAGTTGATTCATGACCTGCACCAGGTGCATCCTGCTGCTCCCGTGAGCGTGAAGCTGGTGGCCGAGATTGGCATTGGCACCATCGCTGCGGGCGTGGCCAAGGCCAACGCGGATGTGATCCAGATCTCTGGTCACGACGGGGGCACGGGCGCATCTCCCCTGAGTTCGATTAAGCACGCAGGCAGTCCATGGGAACTGGGCCTGACCGAGGTGCATCGCTCTCTGGTGGAAAACGGTCTGCGCGATCGGGTCCTGCTGCGTGCTGATGGAGGTCTGAAAACCGGCTGGGACGTCATGATCGCTGCCCTGCTCGGCGCGGAAGAGTACGGGTTCGGGTCGATCGCCATGATTGCTGAGGGCTGCGTCATGGCTCGTGTCTGCCACACCAACAATTGCCCTGTCGGGGTCGCCACGCAGAAGGAGAACCTGCGCAAGCGTTTCACCGGCATCCCTGAGCACGTTGTCAATTTCTTTTGGTACGTCGCTGAGGAAGTGCGTCAGCTGATGAGCCTGCTCGGCGTCAGCCGCCTTGAGGAGCTGATCGGTCGCACCGATCTGCTCCAGGCCCGCTCGGTTGATCTGGCCAAGACCAAGGGTGTGGATCTCTCCAGCCTGCTGGCTCCGATCAGCGGCGCCGTAGATCGCTCCTGGCTGCGCCACAGCGACGAGGCCCATGGCAATGGACCGATCCTTGAGGATCAGCTCCTGGCTGACGCTGAGCTGATGGCTGCTCTGGAGAACCACGGTTCCCTCAGCCGCAGCATGGAGATCATCAACACCGATCGCAGCGTTTGTGCCCGTCTGGCCGGTGAAATCGCCCAGCGCCATGGCAACCGCGGCTTCAAGGGACAGCTCGATCTCACCTTCCGGGGTGCCGCAGGCCAGAGCTTCGGGGCCTTCCTGGTGCAGGGCATGCAGGTTCGTCTTGAAGGCGAGGCCAACGACTACGTGGGCAAGGGCATGAACAGTGGTTGCATCACCCTGGTGCCATCAGACGGTTGTGCATCTCCTGGTGACCAGGTGATCCTCGGCAACACCTGTCTCTACGGGGCCACTGGCGGTGAGTTGTTTGCCCATGGCAGGGCTGGTGAGCGCTTCGGTGTTCGCAACAGCGGTGCCCGCACGGTTGTGGAGGGAGCTGGTGACCACTGCTGTGAGTACATGACCGGTGGTGTCGTCGTCGTTCTCGGCAGCACCGGTCGCAATGTCGGCGCTGGCATGACCGGTGGTGTGACCTTCCTGCTGGATGAGGAGGGCCGTGTCGCGCCTCGGGTGAACCCGGAGATTGTTGACGTCTGCACCATCACCACCGATGAGCAGGAGTCGCTGCTGAAGGGGCTGCTGGAACGGCATGTGGCGCTCACGGGAAGCGAGAAGGCTGCTGCTCTGTTGGCCGACTGGTCTGCGGCGAAGGGTCGCTTCAAGGTGTTGGTCCCCCCAAGTGAGCGGGAGGCGATGGGATTGGCCGACAAGCAGGCTGTGGCGGCCTAGCGCCGTCGCCAGCCCGTGGCTTGGTTTGTCATAACTAAATACCCTGGTTTCAGTCAAAATTATTCGGGATAGCTCGGCAATTTAATTGACAGAGAATTTGACCAGAAGAGCCGTCAGGCAGCAAGACTTAGCAGATTTATCAATACCATTCGCTTCAAGAAATTATGCTTCCATGGATGGAATTAGTAAATCACATGGATGGATCGCTTAGGTCCTGTGGCGAAGCTCCCATTTAAATTTTGCATATGCTAATGTTTAAGGAAAAATGTAGTGCAGATGAAAAAACTAATAGTCCACATAGGTCTCCCCAAGACAGGAACAAGCTCCCTTAGGGATTTTTTTCGCTTAAATGCTCATTATTTAAATGAAAAAAAAATATTTCTCCCCTTGCTAGATAATATACAGCTTAAGGATGCATTTCTTCAAGACGCGGCTCTTTCTAAGCGCTCTTTTCGGCCTTCGCACTATTCTAGCTGGGAGGACAAGGTTTCAGCAAGTAAAAATAATTATGAAAGGCTTGTTGACTTTGCTGAAAATTTAAACGACGACGATATTTTGATTCTTTCCTCAGAGTTCTTTGCTGGGAAAAAAACAGATATTCCAAAGCTAAAAAAATACGCGGATGATTTTTTTGATGATGTCCGTGTTATTGTTTATTTGCGTGAGCAAGGTTCGTGGGCTGTATCTTCAGCTTCTACTCGTGCTCTAAATGGGAAGGGAATTTCGCTTTTAAGGCCTGGTGAAATGGCCCACATGGACTATAAATATTTACTTTCGAAATGGTCTGCAAGCTTCAGCAAAGAGCAGTTGATTGTTCGCAGATATGGGAAAAATTATTTAAAAAATCAAGATACCATTGCTGATTTTATTGACTCATTAGATTTACCCCTTGAATGCAAAAAAATTAAAAGGCAATCAGATGCAAGAGTCTCCGAGTCAGCAACAGCAATAAAATATTTGTTTTGTTTGAATTATCTATTGCGTCAAGGTGATATCGAGCTTGATGAGCCCAAGCGTAGAAAGTATGCAAGACAAATTTGCGAACTAAATCGGGATGGTTCTGTTCTGACTCTTTCAAGGGAGCTTGCCGATAGTTATAGAGCCTTTTATTCCAGTAGTAATGAGTGGGTTGTTCGAAATTTTTGCAATGATGAATTGTCGGAATTATTTCATCCATTCAAAGTCAAAAGTTCAAATTCTAATAAAGTATTGGATGAAAATAATCTCTTGGTAGACCTAGAAATGATCAACCAAGTGTTGTCATACTTAAAAAGCCTTAATTGATTTGGTTTAGGCCAAAATTTTGAATTTATTTTTCAAGAGCCTTGTTGGTATTCTTGCTGGGTACATTTACCTAAATTAATAGGACGATTGGGCATTATTTGCATCAATTTTATTTTAGATTATAGTATATGTAGAAATTTCAAATCCTATTGCCTTGGTTCGTTAAGAGCGAAGTTTTTACCGCCGTCGCTGCCTCTCTGCCTGTGGAGCAGCGGCGAATCTTTATCCGAGCTCATCGTGAATGGGTAGATCAGGAAAAAGATAAGGGTCGAACAATCCACAGTGGATTTTTAGTTGATGAAAATAGGCTCCCAGGTGGAGGTGGCTTGCTTATTTTTGCGGCCAACAATTTTCAGGAGGCTCTTAATTGGGTTCAAAATGATCCAATGATTAGACAAGGTTTAGTCGTCTGGTCGCTCAGTGAATGGATCGTTGATTGCGAGGAGCCTTTGATTGTGAGGTCGGAGGATTTAAATAAGTGTAAGTAAGAATTAACAGACTTCGAACCAAATACTTGCTCCACCAACTCCATTAGGTGTATCCATTAATTGATCCTTGAATTCTGATCTCGCCAAAAAGTGATTGGCTAATATAGGCTTTAGCTTTCCTTGCGAAACCAGAATTTGGACAAAGTAGTCTTCATACCAATATAATCTGTGCTTTACAAGTTGTTGCCTAGGTCTTCCATAAGGTAAGTATAAATCATGAATATGAACTGTAAGTCCTTTTGGCAATAGTGGGAATAATATGCAGTAAATGAATACCACATCGTTTCCAGTTTTTACTGAATGACTTGAGTCGATAAATAGTATATCTCCCTTGCTAAGTGTCTTCGAAAGTTGGCGAGGGTCAAAATTTTGAATTATTTCTTCTCGAAAGTCAATATTTAAATGATGTAAGTCTGCTCTTGGGGATGGGTCAATGCACTGCAATGTTGATCCGGTGATCTGTGCTGCATTGGCGGCGACTCGAGAACTCCATCCGGAACCTATTTCGAGAATAACTTTAGGCTGGATTTTTTGTATTAATCCCCAATAATGCAATGCGTCACTACGATCAAACTGCCCATTATTCCACTCAAACCCCGTAGAACTGCAGAAATTTGCTAAGTCTTGGAGAGCAAATTTGTTATTTAGGAGACTAAGAAGCTTAAGTTGTTCAGAAATGTTATACAGCTCGCTTGAAAAGACCGGCAGAGATGCACCATCTCTATCGTATTCAAATGATTGATTGATATCTTCTATAGTTGGAGAGCTTGAGTAGAAATTGGCTTTTCGTAATGTCACGCCATTGTCCTTTTCTAAAAAACTTCGTATGTCTTCGTCGCACCACGCATACTTGAGTGCAAGGCGTTTAAGTTCTTTTATTTCTTTCCAGTTGATTTTGTCCAAAATCTTTATTATTGCATACAAATATTCTATCACTAAGCGTCTTGAAGTTGTTGGTTTTCGTTCGGATGTATTTTCTTCCGGGGTACCGCAGGCCAGAGCTTCGGGGCCTTCCTGATTAAGTCAATAAATTTTCAGCCTGATAAATTTAACTTGGCAAATATGTAGGTTGATATTTTCAAATTGTCAGTACAGCGATTTTGAAAAGCATTTCTAAAAGAGCAAGTGAGAATACTTCCCATTCAGAATATTATCGCTAAGTTTTTGATTAATAGATATATTGTGGTTTTTGGAGAGATAATTGATTAAATCATCTTTTATATTGCTTGTCGGCAGGGCAGGATATTTGTCGAAGCATTTGAGAGTTATTTTTCCTAAATTTGAGATTAGTGAATGGTTGTAATCTGATCTTTCTCTTATTTTTATCGCTAATTCACTATTGATTTTGAAAGGCATATTCCACTCCGATTTTACAGTACATAAAGAGGAGAGTGTTCTATAGTCAAACAACTGTTTACCCTTGAAATTAAATAGCAATTTTAAAAAGAATAAATCGCCACCCAAGGATGGATTCATTCTGAAAGAGGCAAGTCTTAGATTAATTTCTGCGATGTTTAAAAAATCGGATATTATATCGTTGTCTAAAAGAGAATTTGAAGAAAACCATTTCATCTTGAAATCACCTATGGAACTCCAATTGCCGATAAATTTTTCCATGCTTCGAAATCTCTTGTTATAGTCGAGGAAATTTATATAATTTGAATTGGCATGTATAAATTGTCTGTAACTTGACACTGCATAGTCAAGATGTTCTCTAAAATAACAAATTATTAATATCGAATGTGGATTGAGCTCTGCTAAAAATTCGCGGACATAAGCAAAATTAGAAATTTGTTGAAAAGCTTCACTCGAAAGTAAAATCGTTTCTTCACTGTTCGTTGCTTCGTTTGATATTTCATTAACAATTGCCTTTATATCAGGTCTATGGCTGAATTTAGGATTCAATATTTTAGCTAGCCGATGATGTGCTATGCCAGCAGCACTACCGTTGCGTCCGAATAGTGGATATAAAATGCCAATTGAAGACAACAGGGATGTATTAGAAGAAAGTGACTTCTGTACAGAACTTGTACCTGATTTATGTCTTCCAATATGAATGATTAATTTCTTGACGTGCATCAAAGAATTAATAAATTACGAGGGAGATTTCTTTTTTGAAATAATGATGGCGCGCCTGAATTTGTCGGATCCTTGCAATTGCTCTCGATGAAAAATTTTAATAAAAGGATTGTTGAGATCAATTTTTTTATCAACTGACTCGGCAATAAGCTTTAGTAAACTGTCGGTTACAAGCCTTACTTCTTTACGATTAAGATTTACTTCTTTGGAAACTTGCTCGATTAATTCTATGTAATTCATAAATTCAGTGTTTCTATTACTATAGGTATTATTATGCGTTTGGTCAACCCCCCAATCTCATCAAGGCTGATGGTTGGTACGCGGCGTGGGGGCATGGAGTCACTAATGAATGAACCCTATTTTAGTGAAGTTAGGCGGTATAGATGAAAACAATTTGGATTACTGGGGAGAACATCTATCTCTTCTCAAACTAGTTCGTTATTTGTTCAAAGAGTATAGTGAGTTGGAATTCCCCAAAAGCTACTTCGCACCCACTTACATCAAATAGCTTCTTTAAGTGCTTTTGTCATTACTCTCTGTGACTGGCTCTATATTTGAGTAATTTTAATTATGATTCAAGCGGTCCAGGTGAAAGGCAAAGGCATGCCATAGCTAATAGTTTCTGCTCGCTCTAATCACATTTATTTCTTTGTTGGATAAGTTTGTCATTTATAGTTCATTGCGCGGTAGCTATCTTCGAATAGTTCCGCCAAGTGGTGCGGATAGGGTTCATCCATTTTTTTACGCTGATTTAAAAAAAGTGCTAAGTCGTTTCATTGGTTGCAATCTATATGAAATATTTTGGCTGATTTACAAAAATTCTGCGAAATTGTCATACTCTCTCGCTTGTAATTAATCGAATTATGCAGCTAATTTGCTGTTAGTTTTTGCGCAATGAATTTTGCTTGAATGAAAACATTGTGCTGCCTTTGAAGCCTGGTATGTCGCTTACTCTTTGAAATCAATTTTTAGATTAATCGCCAAACTCACTAGGCAGCGCCTTGCTCTGCATGATTTCTAATCCTTCAAGCCACAATTTACGGTCATCCTTATTGCATTCATGAAGCAGCTGAGTGAGGGCTGGTCCTAATTCGACATCGGCTTTTGTTGATTGATTTGCATGTGTTGTTTGGATTTTGAAGTCTGGATAGTATTTATTTATCTCTCGCTTTAGTAGTTCCAATGTTGTTTCAAATCTTTCCACGATTCCAACTACAGTTAAATCATCTAGGGCTTCAATTGCACGTTGAACTTTGGGTTGACTGCCCGGTCGCAGCGTTGCTAGGCGTTCAACCTGAAAGTTGCGGCACTGTGCATCGCCCTGCTTTTGCAGTCGTGCCACCACATATTCTTCAAAGGTGGTTTGTTTGGCGAGTTGAGCACCCCATGTGTCTGCATTTTGATTGCGTTCGAACTTGTATGCAGAAGTGATCCTTTGAACCGGTTCACGAAGTATCATGATTGATACTATTATGACATCCGCTATTTTCGGGATTGGGCCTGTCATTGTATGGCTTGAAAATGCTATGGCATCTGGATTAGATAGGATCCAGTCAGAAATCTGATTAGTATTGTTGGATCCGGCAAATTCTCGTGTAACCCACTTGTCTCCAAAATTGTCTTTTAATATTTTATCTATAGATGTTCCAGCATTCTTGAACAAGTGGTAGTGCAGAATGATGGTTCTCATGATTTTTAAGTCAGCGAAGAGTAAATCCCAACCGATTCAAAGATCGTTCTCATGTCTTCGCGTCCTGATTCAAATGAGAAATTAGTTCCCACGAATTCTAAGGCCCTTGTCGCCATTTTCACCCTGAGGCCCTCGCTAGCCATCAATTGATCAATGGCATGCTTCCACTCGTCCACCGTATCGGCAATCATGCACTCCTGCCCATGACGCAATCCAGTGCCCTCTGCGGCAACCGGGGAGATCACCATGGGAATACCATGTGCTGCAGCACTGAGGACTTTGCCCTTGATGCCTGCACCACTGATCAGAGGGGCAACAAAGATCTGATGGGTATCAAAAGCATCATCGATTTGCTCCACAAAGCCAATTGGATTGACATTGTCTGCATTTAAATCTTCCTTGTCTTCATCAGTCATTCCACTCCCATAAATATTTAAAACGACACTTTCATCCAAAAAGGGCATGATATCGTTAACAAACCACTCAATCCCTTCTTTGTTGGGAGGGTGTTTGAAGCTGCCCAAGAAAGACAAGCCATGGCGTTTCGCTGTTGTATCGAGGTTGCGTTTAGGCATGTCAACAACCCATGGGCACTTCAGTGGTTGAATATTGCCCTCTGAATGGCTGAAAATAACACTGTGTTCAACTTCGTTGTAACTGATGACGGCATCAGCTCGCCGCATGATGGCCATTTCATCCTGTTGGGTTTGTTTGGATTTTTCTAAAAGTTCTGGGCTGTTGCTTTTTACAGCTGATCTTAATTCTCGTAGAAAATGAAGGTCTGCGTTGCATAGGATTATTTTGGCGTCGCTGCAAAAGGCCTTGATATTGTCAATCCATTTGGAAAGAACGTTATATCGGGTGACGTAAACCGCGTCAAACTCTTTTCCGCGTTCAGAAAGAAAATCTGGTAGTGAAAGATAAAATGGGGATGTGATAACTTCCACACCATTTTTTTCCAACAGGCTTTTGAATTGGCCTAAATCAGCAAGGTTGGCTGGTAAAAACGTCACCTTGAATCCTAGAGATTGAACCAACTTGATTTCCTGCAATGCTGCGTGTGACCCAGCATCGCGATCGCCTCGGGGAAGTTGGTAATCGATGAACAAAATTCTTCCCACAATCCCTCTGTCTTTTTCAAGATCAGGTTCTTTGCCTGCTACGCCATGGCTGGAAAATGATGCTGCCCAACGCTTTTTGAATTTGGGACGATTGACTTCTTGGTATTTTTTGAAGCCTTGGCTCGTATCAGTTCCACTAGTAACTCCCTCAAAGTGATAAATAATTGACTGTGGTATGAAATATGTTTTATATCCTGCTTCCCTTACTTTGAAAGAGAAATCTGTATCTTCAAAGTACATTGGTTTTAAGTACTCTGATAACCCTCCAACTTCATCCCAGATTTTTTTCGTTGTCATCAGTGCAGCGCCCGATAAATAATCGGCTTGTCTCGCATAGCTGAATCTTGGATCCCAAGGATTTTGCCCATGTCCATAATTCCAGGGATCACCAGAACCCCAGATGATTCCACCTGCATCTTGCAGCCGCCCATCTGGATATAACAACCGAGAACCGACCAATCCAACATTGTCAAACCTCTCAAATCCTTCAATAAGAGAATCGAGCCAGCCGGAGGTGACCTCTGTATCGTTGTTCAAGAGAACAATGTATTCACCCTTAGCCGCTGCAACACCTTTATTGCATGCGCCTATGAATCTCAGAGGTACCTTGTTGTGGAGAACCGTGATCCCTTCGACAATTTTTTCCAGTTCTGTTGTTTCATCACTCGATCCATCGTCAACAACAATCACCTCAAAGTGAGAGTTGTTTTTGGCCAATAATAGTGAGCAGAGGCAATAATAAGTTGTGGTTACTTTGTTGTGAGCTGGTATAATCACCGATACCTTGATTTTTTGGCGATTTGTGAACGAAATTCGATCGAGCTTCAGGTTCTCGTAATTCAGTTCGAGATTCTTGATTGCGTTTTTCAGTGATAAAGGATCCGTGTCCGCAGGCTCGATCAGATTTTTCTTGATTGATTCGAGCCGATGTGCTTCTCTCATCGTGCAATCTCGAGGATATGATTTTTTCCCTTCCGATATTATTACGTCTTCTGGCGTCAAAGTACGAGGGGGAGTGATTTGGACTTGATCCAATATGGTGGATCCGGAGGCATCCGTGAGGCTCAGGATTTCTGGCTCTCCATTGTAGAAATTTGGTGGTATCTGTTCGAATTGTAGCTGCGAACTGGAGCGGATAGTTTTGGCAATGCGGTTGCCTACATACAGGCAATAAATTTGGTTGGTTTTCTCAAAATGTATTTCTACGGTGTGGTGAAAGTTTTGCGTGAAATGAGATTTGTCTTGAATAGCTGAAAACGATCGTTCTGTTTTTCCATTCGACCATTCAAGGATCAGATTGCTATCGCTACTGCCTTTGAATTTTTCAATATGTATTTTGTAGAGATCCAGCTTGTCTTTGCTTTCTGGCTTTCCCTCAAATCGTGCTATCTCCCTGGCGGATGTTGTTTTTGCTTCTTTGGATTTTAGTTTTAAGTCGTTGATGAAATAAAAGCAGTCTTCGGCTTTGGGGGTTGGGCATGTGGCGTTAATGACGCTTATGCGTATTTTCGTTTCTCCTGGATTCAAGTTGATGGGAACAGTGAAGTATTGGTAATCTTCTCTTCTCTTTCCTCCTGTTTTATTCCTATCAAAGTTCACCTTGAATGTCTTCTCTTCAATGGGGTGTTTTGTGAAAACTCGCAAGTGCCCTTCACCTCTGTGGTTAGCAAGGTACCCGCTCAGCATGAATTCTTCTGATTTTTCGAGGTTGACTTTGATGTCTTCGTGAATTAATACTTCTTTTTGTATTGATGGCTCGGTTAATTGGATGGCTGCTGTTGCGCTTCCCTCGATTGACCAGTCTGCCAAGTCAATATGTATGATCGTTGTATAGTCTTGGGCGTATGGTATTAGCGGGGTAAGATTTATGCTCTCGTCAATATCTTTTGAGTTGTTCAAGTTGTTGTAAATGCGCCTTGTTTCGTCTTTTGATGCGATTTTAGGAAGGAATATGATCGACTCTTCTTTGTCTTTTTTGACGCCTATGAGAAATGGTATGTTTTGGTTTTGTTTGCTTTGCTTTTCTACGTAGAGAGTATTGCCGACCAAGCACGTAAAAGTTTGCATTTTAATTTCTAGATATGGTCATTTTAGCGCATGGATTGCCCTCACCCACCCCTCCCCGCCTCATCTTGGATTGGATTTCATCAGCCGCTGCACTTCGCCAGCGTGATAGCTGCTGCGGGTGAGTGGTGTGCTGACCACTTGGAGGAAGCTCAGTTCCTCTTCGCCCACTGTTTTGTAGGTCTCGAATTGAGCCGGGGTTACAAAACGGTCGACGGCCAGGTGTTTTGGTCCAGGAGAGAGGTATTGACCGATGGTGACGATGTCGACCTTGTGTTTGCGTAGATCCCGGAGAGTCTCGATCACCTCTTCATCGGTTTCCCCGAGCCCCACCATTAGGCCTGACTTGCTGTAGGCCTTGGGCCATTGGTCTCGCACCCGTTGCAAGAGCTCGAGGGAGCGTTCATAGATGCCCTGGGGGCGCGCCAGGCGGTACATCCGCGGCACCGTTTCAATATTGTGGTTCAGCACGTGGGGGGCTGCGGCCATCACCGTTGCCAGGGCATCCCAGTTGCCGCAGAAGTCGGGAATCAGCAGCTCGATCGTGGTGAGCGGTGAGCGCTGCTTCACCTGTTCGATGCATGCCACGAACTGGGAGGCGCCGCCATCAGCGAGATCATCACGGTTCACGGAGGTGATCACCACGTGTTTCAGGCCCAGGCGGGCTACCGCTTCGCCGAGCCGTTGCGGCTCGGTTGGATCCAGCGCGCGCACGCTCTTGTCGAAGTCGATGTCGCAGTAGGGGCATGCGCGGGTGCAACCAGGCCCCATGATCAGAAACGTGGCTGTGCCGCCTGCAAAGCATTCTCCGATGTTGGGGCAGCTCGCTTCCTGGCAGACCGTGTTCAGGTTCAAGTCCAGCAACAGGTCGGCCACAGCGCCGATCCGTTCGCGCTGCGGAGCCTTAACACGCAACCACTCCGGCTTGAGCACGGCGAAGTCTCTTCAATCCATGACCCTAGTCCGTATGCCGATGTCCTTGCTGGGATCTCGAAACACCAATCTCCTAAGATTGAAGAGCCGGGATGTGGCGCAGTTTGGTAGCGCACTTCGTTCGGGACGAAGGGGCCGCAGGTTCGAATCCTGTCATCCCGATTGATGCATGACCTTTGCCCAAAACGAGCCTGTGCGGTGGAGTGAGGCAAAGCCCTGGGAGCATGCCTAGTTGAAGATCAGGATTGGGCTGTAAGACCTTCCTGCCCAGAGTGACCACCAACGGGCTGCACGGGCCTCAGCGATCCGACGCGCCTCCACGGCCATTCGGTACTGATGTTCCCGTTGCTCCCGCAGTTTGCGTTCCCGGGTTTCTCTTTTTTGGTCGTAGTTGGCTGCTCCTTCACGCTCCATTTGTTCCCTGGCGGCTGCCTTGAAGGCTTTGAGCTGCCTGAGCTGATTTACTCTTGCGCTGTAGACAGCCTCGATTTCATCCACGCCTTCAATGCCGCGGTTTTTGCTGAGAAAGGCATTGATCCGCGCGATCGTCAGGTCAGCAATCCGATCCGCTTCTTCGAACATCAGGTTGTCGTAAAGCTGTTCGGCCCGGTCCAGTTCCCTGCTGAAGAACTCCATTTGGCCGGCGGAATCCTTTGGAGGGAGCTGGGCAATAAGTGCAGAGCCGGGTTGCTCAACCGCCAGAGCGGGTTGACCTGAGCAAAGAAGCAACCCTGCAATCAGTAAGGGAAGACGCATGGTCAGTGGCCCTGTTCAGAAATCCAGCACATCCTTTGTCGCTTCCCGACGCCGCTGCTCCTTCGAGTCGTATTCAGCGATGCAGCTGTTCTTCAGATACAGAACACAGTTTAGATATTCGCTGATTTCGATCATCGCAGCTCGCACAGCTTTGGAGGCGGGCACTTTCTTGCTCGAGGACTGGCTGTCACTGAATCCGACCCCATACAGGCCCCCAGACGTTGACTTTGATTCTGATGTGGAGGTCGCTTTGCCTTCAATGGTTCGGACGTAAGCGATTTCACCGGTGGTGGTGTCCACGACGCGCACATCCACAGCGACATAAGCCGAGCTGGAGGATGACGACTTGCGCTGGCCGAAGCCCATGATGTTGAAGCCACCGCCACCACTTTTGGTTTCGGTGTTCTCGCGGTAATCGCTGACACTGCCCAGGATGTAGTACTTCGCACCGGTCATGATTCCCTTCTTGGGAGCGGTGGCTTGTCGGGTGATGCCCAACTCAGCTAGTTCCTGCTCGCCGAGCACTTTTTTCAGCCCTTGGCGTTCGACAACAGTGAAATGCCCGGTGCTTTTCAGCTCATTGGCGAGCATTCCTGTGAGTTTGCTGGAGACCGCAGGGCTCCACCACCAGGTTCCTGTGGCCGTGTTGGTGATCTCCTTCACCGCAACGGTGACAGGACCTGACGACATTCCTGAAATCTGAGCCAAGCCGGGTTGCACTGTTGCTCCCGAAACCATCAAGGCTGTGGCGGCGATCCAGGAGAGTTTCATAAACCCCAGGGTGTGACTTTCTAACGCGAAAGGTAGTCACAACCTGCAGAAAAAAACATTCATAGGTTCAAGCCAGTGGGTGTTTGACCTGCACCTCTTCTATTGGAGGCTCGCCCCGGGGTATCCCC